>Ga0209777_10000256_pt1 | contig 92139 bp, 77 predicted proteins | sample FrelakmetHBP12HB_FD_187147 | JGI IMG/M metagenome (GOLD analysis project Ga0209777, IMG submission 187147) | Freshwater lake sediment microbial communities from the University of Notre Dame, USA, for methane emissions studies -HBP12 HB (SPAdes)... | ecosystem: Environmental > Aquatic >...
GGCCGGGGACGCCGGCGGGCCGAAAGCACGAAGCGCGACCGGATCGTCTCCGGTCGCGCTTGGAGTTGCCCCTCCTGGGATCGAACCAGGACTCTCCTGCAGACGAGGGCCTGAAATCTGTGCGGGACGGGTCCTCGAGAATGGCCACAAACAGCCAAGAACAGTCCATTTGGCGTCACATTCGGCTGCGGCGACCTGTGCGCGGACGCGAGCGCAGAACCGGCCTCCCAGAGCGCACCTGGGAGACAAACCGCGTCTGAACCGCGCACGCATTCTGCGCTGCCCGCAGGCATCGGACGTGCACCTGCATACCCTTCTGAGCCCGATCTGCCTGCCCCTTCTACTTGCGCGGGGTTCAGCCTGTGCGCACACTCGTTTGTCCCGAGCTTGGTCCGCCAACGTGCCATCGAGCATTTCCGTACCGACAGTTGCCATTCTGGAGCAGCCGCAGGCAGTCCAAGGTTTCCCCAACATGGTCTTCTCCACCGCGCCGAACATCGCGCTGGCGCAGGACGGTCATCGCTACGTGCTCAAGGGACCGGACCCCGCCATCGTCTTCGCGGAGGTTGCGTGCTACTTGCTCGCGGCAGAGGCGGGAATCCCAGTTCCCGAATGGGGTATATGTCATCTGGCAGCAGCGGCCACAATGCACTTCGCGAGCCGATACAAGAACTGGCGATCAGTCGAGCCACTGATCGGCGCGGGCAAGGCCTCCAACCCCGGATTGGTAGCCGACGTAGTGCCATTCGATCTTTGGGTGCACAACGTCGATCGAAATGTCCAGAACTTCGTAGCCGAGTTCGAGCAGGGGGCTCGAACCGCTACTCTCTACGCCATCGACTTCGAGAAGTCTCGCGCATTCCGGGGGACCAGTGCTCTTCAGTTGCCAATGATCGACGCGAAGAACTGCTGGCCCCGCGATGCCCTCCTGCCTCTGGTGCGGAAGAGCCCGGTGCCAATCGCGATGGCGCGGAAGATCCAGAGAACGATGACGTTGGACCGCATTCGTGGCCTGCTGGAGCCCGTTCTGCTGCAAGTGCCGGCTCCCCAAGGTTTCAAGCTTGACCTGATCTGCAACTACCTGGCCAGTAGAACGTCGGAGCTAGAAGGGCTTACGAAGGAGGCCTGGAATGGTTGATCTCAACCTCCATCCGTGGTTCTCGCTGATTCAGGCCAGATTGCTGCCTGAGACGGGCGAGAGGGTGAACGTGGCCTTGCTGGTTGCCGACCGATCACAAAGGCTACTGGTGTTCGATCAGGGGTTGCCACGGCTGGCCGGCATCCTATCGGCCGCAGATCGCGAAATCGTCGAGGGAGTTCTTGAGTGGGCACAGTCCAGCGTGCGTAATGGCGCCGCCCTCGACGAAATCGGCTTCAAGCTTGCCCCACAACTAGAAATAGGCGCGGCTCGCGAGCTCTACACGCGCATTGACGAAAAGACAGTGGCTTTGCTTCGTCGCAGCTATCTCGTAGCTCCCGCCGAAGGGCGGGCAGCTGGATACACGAAGGTGGTGCAAGAAACGATCGAGAGCCTTGCACACACTGTATCGAGTCTTGTTCCAGCCACGGGACCCAAACCTCTGTCTCGCGTGAGGCCGGACACACTCTATCCGGAGCACGCGGAATCTCTATTCCGTGCCACGGTGCCGACCGTAGCGTGGGCCGTACGTGATAGACACGTAGACTGGCTAATCGACGGCGTTCACATCACCGCTGGGAATGTGGAGCCAGCCATCAGGGCTGCCACCGTGAGAATCAACCGGGCCTTCTGGCACTACCAGGAGGGTCGCGCGAGAATCCAGAAGCTGACCAGCCGATCAGTAAAGACAGTAGGGGTGTTGCTTGATGGTGCCTCGGTTCAGCAAACGGAAGATGTCATCGATGCTCGCCGCTACGTCGCGCACATCTGGCAGGCGCACGCGGACTATGTTGTTCATTCAGACAAGCCCGTTGAGCTAGAGGACCTGAAACGTGAGTTCGCCTGGTGACGAGGTTAGGCCGCCATCGTATCGACCAGCCCCGCCCTGCACCTCTCCAGTCATCGGGCATCGACCAGATCATGGTTCTCATACGCTACAGCTGACGCCCCCTCTCTACCGCAACTGATCGGACCGCTCCACGCGCACTGCGAGCGGATCCATCCGCTCCGCATGCCCCTCCGCCCACGCAATCCACTCGCTCAGACTCCCAACCTCGAGATTGGTCGGTAGCATGATCACGCTCGCCTCTTTCATCGCCGCCACATACTCCCGCAGCCGGTTGGCCAGCTGCCAGCGCCCCGCCTGTTCCTCAAGCTCCTCCCCCCCCCTTTTTTCTTTCCTCTTTCTTTCCTCCAACCGGCGCTGAGCCCGGCGCTCGGCCTCCAGCCGCTGTTCCTCCTAACGCCGCAGGCGCGCCGCCGCTCCTTGCGCGGCAGCGATGGGGCGAATCGTTCCAGCATCCACGCTCAGATGCGAGGCGGCGTCCTCGTCCGCCGGCGACACTGGAGTCGGCCATCACCTACGGCTGAGGAGCTTGATCTCGACCGCGCTGTACAGCGTGGAGAACGGCCGCATAGTGGACGCGTGGTGTGAGATGTAGATTCGCGGGATTCCGTCGCACGCGCTCTTCAGGGAACATGAAGGTCAGGGCGACTCTGCGCCGCAACCACAGCAACCTGGCGGAACCAATGGGCATTCTCACCGCGTGCAAGCCGCGTCGCGAGGTCATTCAGGGCGACCTCGAGGACGCCATCTTCGCCGCTGACTTCGGCGACCTCATCGCCGGGGAACGCGGCATGCCCTCGGTGTACCGGGACGCCGCCACCTTCTTCCAGAACACTCACCCAGCCACCGACCTGAAGCGCATCATCGAGCACGTGTTCGGCCGCCTTTCCAAGAAGGGAGAAGGCGGAGCGGCGATTCGCCTGAGCACCGGTTTCGGCGGTGGCAAGACCCATACGCTGATGGCGCTCTGGCACCTCGCCAACAACATCGGCGACGCAAGGTTGGGCACCGAGCTGCTGCCCGCCGCCGGACGACCGAGGGAGGTCAAGGTAGTCGCGGTGGATGGCAGCAAGGCGGGCGACCCCGTCTTCCTGCGTCACGGGGCCGTCGAAGTGAAGAGCCTGCAAGGTGAGATCGCCTACCAGCTTGGCGGAGCAGCCGCGGTCAAGAAACTGGGCAGGGCGGACGCCACGGATGCGCAGCCCGACGAGAAGCTCCTGGCGTCCCTACTCCCCGACGTGCCCGTTCTCTTCCTCCTCGACGAGCTCGTGATGTACGTGGCAGGGCTCTCAGAGCAGGGCCAGGCAAACGTCCTGGCGCTGTTGAGCAAGCTGGTCAGCATATCGCTCAAGCGCGCGAAGACGGTGCTCGTGGTCACTGACCCGGGAACGCAGCCGGTCTACCAGAGAGTTTCCGCGGCGCTGGGTAAGGAGATGGCCGCCGCGAAGAAGCTCGATGAGATCCTCGGTCGGAAGCTCTCGGACTTCGATCCCATCGGAGGGGAATCTGCACGGGTCATCGCGCGCCGGCTGTTCGACTCGATCGATCCTGGAGCGGCGGAAGCGGCCTCCGCTACCTACCACTCGCTGTACCAGCGGGTCGCAGACGATCAGGCCGATCTGCTGCCCGCCCGCGCTGCGACGCCGGAGTATGCTCGGCGGATCGTGGAGTGCTATCCGTTCCATCCGCGGCTGCTGGACACCGCTCACGACCGACTCGGTGCGCTCGAGGACTTCCAGCGATCCCGCGGGGTGTTGCGGCTCTTCGCGCGCATCCTGCGGGACGTGTGGGACGCCAAGCTGGACATCGAGCTCATCACCGCTGGCGACCTGGACTGGTCCAGCACCCGGATTCAGGGTGACCTGCTCCAGCGACTCAACCGAGAGCCATTCAAGGCAGCCGTCACGGCCGACGTGGAAGGTCACGCGCGGGAGTTGGACGCGGGCCGGCGCGGCGTGCACACGCGCGTGGCGTCGGCTCTCCTCTTTGAGAGTCTGCCGATGCACGACAACAGCGCGCTCTCGCCCGAGGAGCTAACGCTTGCGGTATTGCGCCCCGAGGAAGCCGGTCCCGAGCCGGCCGAGGCGCTGGACCATCTGATCGGTGTCTGCTGGCACACCTATCCAACGCCTGGCGGCCGCGCCTGGCGGTTCCGGTACGATCCCAACGTCATCAAGCAGATCGAGGAGCGGCGCGACCAAGTGTCGCTCGAAGACGCTGAAGCACGGGTGCAAGGCGAGGCACAGCAGTACTTCGGCGGAGCAGGCTTCCGTCTGCGGGCTTGGCCGGAGCACGCGAAGCAGGTGTCCGAGAGCGTCGAGCTGCAACTGGCTCTGTGCCAGACGGTGGCGCTCGCACAGTCAGTATGCCGCAACGCGGACGACACCGACCCCAACGCCTTGATTCCCCGCCGATTCGTGAATGCTATCTGTGCCATCACGGCGAAGGGGCTTGCCTACCAGAACGCGGTCTCTCGTGCACAGGCGCTCCTCGCCGCGGAGGAAATCGAGCGCGAGTACCGCACGGGAGAGACCGGCGCCCAGATCCGCGAGCAGTTGAAGCGACTCAAGCCGGAACTGGAGCGTCAGTTCAAGATCCAGACCCGACGGGCCTTCGACCAAGTCGTCCTCTCCGGCGATCAGGTCTATGCGATCGACGAGACCTTCCAGGGTGGCGATGAGGAAATCCTGCGGCAGCCGCAGGGTCAACAAGTCCTCCGTCGGTTCCTCGAGGCGAAGGAACTGATCTTTGCGCCGACGGAGGCACTGGACGCTCTTCGGTTCGTGCGCGATTTCCTTCCAGGCGCTGTCCCGCAGCCCGCGCAGCCCGGCGTGTACTCCGGTCGGGCGGTTTACGAGCGTCTGCTCGGTGCACCGGGGCTGCGCCTGATCCCGGACGAAGACGTTGCTCGGCGCACCCTGCTGCGCGCGGTGGAGGTCGGGAAGGTGGTCGTTCGGCTGGCGGACGGCAGAGTCTACGATGCCAAGGGCGTGGTGGAGGGGCAGCCGGGTTTCCGTCGGAGGGTGCCTGGGGCCGGGTTGACCGGGTTAGCTCTGACCGACGACCTGATGGTGACGACGCCGGACACGCCGGCTACGCGCGACTGGCTGAAGGAGGACTCGGTCGCTGGACGCACTGGTGGTGGCAGGACAGGCGAACCAGTCCCTCCTCCACCTTCGCCCCCTGGGCGCGTCATTGCTGACACGTTCGACAAGGCGATCGAACTCGCTGGAGGTCGGCCGCTACTGTCGCTGCGGTTGACGGCCGACACGACCGCCAAGGCGGCCAAACTCGCCTCCGTGGCGCAGCCGTTGGGGGCCGATGATGTCGCGCTATCGGTGTCGGCGAGCGGTGGGCTGAGGACGGGCGGCACGATGTCCTTCCACGCCGATGGCGTGAAGCTGACGCATCCCGCGCGGCCACTGGAGACGGCCTCCCTCGTGGCGAACTCTCTCGTGGATGGGTCGGCGTATGAGGCCACCCTATCCCTGGGTTTTGGAGCTGCTGGACGCAGTGGAATGCCGGAGCCCCTCCGCAAGCTGGCGGATGCAGCCCAGGACCTCGTCGTGGAGTGCACGTTTGGTCCGCCCGACGGAGGTGCCGCATGACGATCCGGGAAGCGTCGTTCGCGCTTCGGGTAGTGAGGCGGCGTGCCGGCGACGCTGGCATCCTGTACCGGAGGACGCTCACCGCCAGGCGGGACGAGCGCCTTACACGCATCACCTCGATCTCTCCTCTGGCGTTTACGTCCGGCCTGCCCCTGCTGAAAAGTGCAGTCCGCGCCGCGGAGGGTCCAGCCGCGAAGCTGACCACAGGACCTTTTCACGCGCTCGATCCTGACTGGGGAGCCCGTGTCGCGTGCTACGCGCTCGTCGCGTCCGGCCTTCGGCGCGCCGACCGCATGAGCCGCGCGGCCGCACACCTCCGGGAAGCCGATGCGACCGAAGCGGCTTGGTGGTTCGCCCTGATGACACGGCGCGACGGGAAGCGGGCGGTGCGGGCGCTGCGGGTGCTCACGGAGGCAGTTCGGTGACTGCTGATGCAGGGCTGGCTCCCAGACCGGGTCGCCCCCGGCTTCTCATCGAAGAGTGGCTCCCGGCGGCAGCGATCGGCGTCGAGTGCATTCGCGAGCGTTCAACGGGCCAGCAGCCACCGGACAAACGGCTGCACGTCTGGTGGGCGCGGCGACCGCTGGTGGCCTCTCGTGCGGCAGTGTTGGCTTCGCTGCTGCCCGCCGACTTTCCGCGGGACGTGTTCGAGCGGCTGCTGGGATTCGCTCGACCAGGCTCGGAACTGGTCAAGATTCGGCGACTGATGGACACCGGAATGGACGTGCCCGGTGGTTTTGGTGGTGGTCGGGCGTTCAGTAGAGGGTTATCGGATCGCGATCTCGCCCGAGCACACGAAGCCGCTTGCTCGCTCTGGGGAGACGGAATCGTCGTGATCGACCCGATGGCTGGTGGCGGATCGATTCCGTTGGAGTCCGCGCGCCTCGGCTTCCGCACAATCGCGAATGAGTACAACCCGGTCGCCTGTTCGGTGCTCGAGGCGACGGTGGATTTTCCGTTTCGGTACGGCCCAGAGCTGGCGGAATTGACGCGGGCGTGGGGCCGAGAGTGGCTGAACCGAGTCGAAAAGGGGCTGGGAGTCTACTTCCCGCGTCGCCGTGATGGTCTAGTGCACGCCTACATCTACGCCCGCACGGTGGCGTGCCCTGACACGGGGCACGAGACGCCGCTCGTCCCTGACTGGCACCTACTCAAGCCCAACTCGGGTCAGGAGCTCGTGGCCGAGCCCGTAGTGGACATGAATGCCGGATCGTGGAGCGCAAGAATCCGTGAAGTGGGCAAGGGCCGGGGACAGCTCCACCAGCCTCCGCCCCCGACTTACGGTGATGGAAAGGGTGTGTCGCTCTTCTCGCACCGACAGATTCCGGGCGACTATATCAAGGCAAAAGCCCAAGCGGGAGAGATGGGGGCCCGGCTCTTTGCAGTAGTCATCCGTGCTCCGTCTGGCTTCGAGCTCGCGACCCCGACTGAGCAAGACGTGCAAGCCGTAGCCAACGCTGCCAGTGCTCTCGGTAAGGTCCAACGGAGGTGGGAGCAAGGCGGCGTGATTCCTAACGAGCCGTTATCCGAGATCAGCAACTATGATCGTGGCCACCGAATGTATGGGATCAACCGCTGGAGCGAGTTCTTCATGGCCCGTCAACTGCTCGCCATGGGAACACTAGTTGAGACACTGCGCGATCTCACGCCGGAGATTGAGGTTCGTGAGGGCCCTGAGCGGTCGGCGGCAGTTGGTTTGCTGCTCGGCTTCGCGATTGACAAGTTTGCGAACCACAACTGCCTTGCAGCGCGGTTCGAACCAACGCGGGGGGCGATCAAGGGCATCATGAGTCGTCACGGGTATGCGTTTGTCCCCAATCCTGCAGAGATGGCCCCGTGTTGTGCGGGTGCAGGGCTTCAATGGGCCATCGACAACGTCTTGGACGCGTACCAAGCCGTCGCAGAGCTGCCCCGCGCAGCAGGAAGCATTGCGCCCGAAATTACTCTCGGATCCGCAACATCTCTCGCGGCCATCTCTGACCGAGCAGTGACCTCCATCGTTGTAGACCCTCCTTATGGCGATAACGTCCAGTACGCCGAAGTCGCGGACTTCTTCTACGTTTGGCTGAAACGGTCGTATGGTCGCGTTCGACCCTCTTGGTTCATCTCTGCACTTTCGGAGAGGGACCTGGAGGTTGTCACTAACCCGGCGCTCATGCGAGTGGAACTTCGAGGTACGATCCCGGAGCGTCAGCTTGCCGCAGTAGCTCGTACGCGCGCGAATGAACGCTACCAAGGGTTAATGGAGGAGGTGTTTGTCGAGTGTCGGCGTGTGCTTCGCGACGATGGGGCGCTCACTGTGATGTTCACCCACAAGAAGCAAGAGGCGTGGGAGGCGCTGTTTTCCTCGCTGATTCGCGGGGGCTTTACCATCTCGGCAACTTGGCCGGTCAAGACTGAAAGCGAGCACAGCCTCCACCAAGCCAAGCAGAACGCTGCGCAGAGCACGGTGATCCTCGTAGCACGGAAGAGGGAACACGGTGCTGGGATCGGTTTCTTCGACCGCGATATGAAGGCGGAGATCCGCGCCCGCGCGCGCGCATCAGCTGAGCGACTCAAGGCGGAAGGTCTGAATCCAGTTGATCAGCTCGTCGGTAGCTTCGGCCCGGCGCTTGAGGTCTATAGTCGCTGGGATGAAGTGCGTACGGACACCGGCGACGCGGTCGGTGTGAACCGCGCGCTTGATGAAGCCTCCGGTGCGGTGAGCAAGTGGCGCATCGAGCAGCTTGCCGCCAAAGGACTCGGGGACGTCGAGCCGGAAGGACGGTTTGCACTACTCTGTTGGGATGTGCTCGGGGCTGCCGAGTTCCGGTTCAATGAGGCCATGCTGCTTGGTCACGCCGTCGGGATGGATGTCGATACTTTGGCGGCAGCCGGCCTGGTGTTCAAGGAGGGAGACAAAGTCAGGATCCTCTCGGCGAAGCAGCGGCGCCGTGACCGGCCGCTCGAGCCAGATGAGCAGGTCGAAACGCTGTTCGGCGTCGAGCGCCTGGGCAAGCGACGCAAGAAGGCGGATGCACTGAAGGTGCATCCGAACGACCCGGCATTCCGCACCGCGCTCGACGGCTGCCACGCCCTCGCTCTGCGGTATCTCGAGGCTGGCGCTGGAGTTGGTGGCATCGGGGCGGCGCGGGCGCTGGCGCGTCAGCAGCTCTGGAAGGCCGACGCCCCGGTGGCGCGTCTGATGGAGGCGCTGGTTACCGCGGCGCCAGAAGCGGTGCGGTACGATCGCGGCAAGAAATCGGCGGGCGCGCTTTTCCCAGAGTTCCGGGCGTGGCACGCGCTGCTGGAACCTCTGTTTGCGATCGCGCCTCCCGACTGGACAGAGCGCGCGCCCGCACAGATGCAGTTCGAGCTGTCCGAGGCGCTCGACAAGGAGCCGGCGGACGAGCTTGAGGAGGACGAGGAAAAGGACGAGGAGAGCGAGGCGTAGTGAGTCTTCGCAATCGAAAATGGCAACGGTTCCTGCGTGGCCCTGACCAGGATCTGGTCGAGGAGCTGTATGAGCCCGCGCTGAGCGTGGCGCGCCGGTACGACAGGTCCTGCGCCTACTTCTCGAGCACGGTCCTCGCTGCAGCGGCACGGGGTTTCGGCCCGTTCATCGAGCATCTGCTGGCACTCGGCGCGGAGGCGCCCAAACCGGCGGTGCGCCTGGTCGTCAATGAGGAGCTTTCGCGCGAGGATGTCGCCGCCATCCTCGAAGGTCGGGACACGGAGCGTCTGGCGGCACGGCTACTGGCGCGGCTGTCTCAGCCGTCGGACGAACTCGAGCGTGACCGCCTCGCGATGCTCGCCCTGATGGTACAGCGGGGATTACTGGAGGTGCGGGTCGGCCTGATGCGGCACGGCAGCGGCATCGTGCACGCGAAGTTCGGCGTTGTGGTGGACGAGTCCGGGGATGCCGTAGTGTTTATGGGCAGCGGTAACGAGACCGGTGCGGGCCTCCTGGACAACTACGAGAAGCTCGATGTCTCCACCTCGTGGGATGATCCCGCCCGCTTCGCGCACTATCGTGACGAGTTCGAGCAACTGTGGGAAGACCGCGATCCGGCGGTCACCACGCTTCTGTTGCCGGACGCCGTTCGGCTCAATCTGGTGCATTTCGCATTGGAGGATGAAACGGCGCTGCTGCAGCGCCAGCGCACGCGGTTCGATCGCCGGCGGCTGGAGACGGCAATGCGTTGGCGCTTCGTCACGGAAGCGCCGTTCTTCCCTACGGGCGAGCAGTCGTGTGATGCCACGGCGCCGGTTGACCTATGGGCGCACCAAGTTCGCGTCGTGAGTGAGACGGCCGAGGCGTGGCCGGCGGGACGGCTGCTGTGTGATGAGGTTGGAATGGGCAAGACGGTGGAGGCTATAATGGCCCTCCGCCGCCTGCTCGCAGGGCGCGGAGTGAAGCGGGTGCTCTTGCTCGTGTCGGCTGGCCTGCTAAAGCAGTGGCAAGAGGAGCTGCGCGAGAAGGGTGGACTAGTAGTGCCGCGGCTCGAAGGACAGCAGACCCTCGTGTGGCCAGACGGGACGTCGGAGACAGCCGGCGGACTGGGAGCAGCACTGGAGCAGCCGATCCTCCTAATCAGCCGAGAGCTGGCCCGCCTTGAGCAGAACGCGGCGGTCCTGCTTCAGGCACCGAAGTGGGACCTGGTTCTCCTCGACGAGGCCCACGCGGCACGTCGCGCGAAACAGGAGGAGCGCGAGTTCAACTCGGCTACGCTTCTGCTCGGTCTGCTGCGGTGTCTGCAGCTCGAGGGGCGGGCGCGGGGCATCCTGCTCCTCAGCGCGACTCCGATGCAGACGAACCCTTGGGAGCCGTGGGACCTTCTGAGCGTGCTGGGAGAGGGCTCGCCGTGGTTGAGCGACTTCGCGGTCGTAAGGGAGTTCTACGACGGTATCGCGAAGGTCAGTCAGGCTGGCTTGGCGCCACCCGTGTGCCGACGATTGGCGCAGGTTGTTGAGGCGGACGAGGACTTCCCTCCATCGCCAGTCCCTGGCGCGCAGTTGTCTGTTGCGTTGCTCGGCGCGCCTCACGCTCAGCGGCAGCAGCTCATCCACTGGCTGCGTCACGGCGCACCCCTCGGGCGCCGAATGCACAGGAACACGCGTGCCACCCTTCGCCGGTACTACGATCTCGGTCTGCTCCATACTCGGCCGCCTACGCGGGCGATCCAGGACGCGCGCTTCCAGTACCTCGAGCAGAGGGAACGGGACGTCTACGACGCTATCACGCGCTACGTGAACCGCCGTTTCGAGGAGCTAGAGGCGGAGCGCCCTGGCAAGGGCTTCGTGATGACCGTGTATCGGCGCAGGGCGAGCAGCTCCCCGTTCTCGCTGGACCAGAGTCTACGTCGGCGTGCGGACGGGTTGAACCGAGTCATCACGTTGCGGGCGACTGGCGACGACCTCGACCGGGAAATCGAAGACCAGAGCGACTTCGATGAGTTCCTGTTGGGCGAGACGCACGTTCAGCTATCGTCTGCGTTGCCAGAAGACCCGCAAGTTGCCAAGCAGGAACTGCGCGACGTGGAGCGGATCCTGGAACAGCTCAGGGGTTTGCAGGGAACCGACAGCAAGTTCGCGCAGTTCCAGGACGCCCTTCGGGTCGCGGCCGACGACGGGCGACCCGTACTCGTGTTCTCCGAGTTCGCGGACACCGTGACGTATCTCCGCGACCTCTTGTATCCGGCCTTCGGCGCCAGTCTGGCGTGCTATACGGGTGAAGGAGGACAGGTCTGGCGTGGGGGCCGGTGGACGGGTGTCCCCAAGGACGACGTCACGGCCAAGCTCGGCAACGGAGAGCTGCGGGTCTTGCTGTGCACGGATGCTGCCAGCGAAGGGTTGAACCTCCAAGCGGCGGGCGCGCTGATCAACTACGACCTTCCGTGGAACCCCTCGCGAGTGGAGCAACGGATCGGCCGCATCGACCGCATCGGCCAGCGCGCCGATTCCGTTCGGATCGTGAACTTGGTGCTCGCTGACAGCGTGGATGAGCGGGTCTACGAGGTGCTGCGCCGGCGGTGTGGCCTGTTCAAGCATTTCGTCGGCCCGATGCAACCGGTGCTGGCCGAGGCGCGCGGGATGCTGCTGGGGGTTCGCCCGTTCGATGAGCGCGTACTGGCGGAAGTCGAGGCGGGTGTGAACGCAGATGCAGTCGCGCTGGAGGCCTTCGTCGAGACTGAAGATGTGCCTCGCCCTCAGGGCCCGCCGGGACTCGGGCGCGAGGATATGGCGAGGGCATTCCAGGATGCGTTCCCCACCGGCACGGCCGTGCTGGCGGGCCGTGAGCGCCGCCTGGGGCTATACCAGCAGCAATTTGAAGAGGACGTGCATCTGTGGCCGGTCTCGCCTTTCAGCGTGGAGCTGAGACGTCGAGCCGACGATCTCACTCGCGCCGGTGAACTTCTTCCACTGGTGCTACAGACGCACGAAGAGGGCGCCTTCCGTGTGTCTGTGGCGATCTGGGTTGGGGCGGGACAGCGCGAGATTGTCGAGCGCGTTGATCGTCTCGAGGCGCTGCTCGGGATGTGGGATGGCCGCTACGTGGCTCCGAGAGACTGGATGGCGGCGGAGGCCGAAGCGAGGCGGCTGGCGCGCGAACGCGTCGCAGAGATGCGCCGAGCCGCGGGCGCTTGCGAGCGGCGTGGCCTCGAACGGCAGGTGGCCGCCGCTCGATTGCGGCTCGTGCGGGAGCTTGCACGCTACCTGTTGTGCGTAGCGCCCGACGCGGCGGACCTCAATGCGGTCTTCTTCGGCCAGCTGACCCGCGACATCGCTTCGGCTATAAGGCTCCGACGAGTCCACGACCGCATCAGCTACCCGAACTGGGAATCTGCGTTCGTCGCGGACGTGAGGGAGCAAGTACGCCGGCTCACGGCGGGGCAGCGGTCGTCCGTGCTGCTCGGCAAGCCGCTCGATGCTGCGCTGGACGATCCGCGGTGGACGGCCGTCAAGACGCTGGAGGCTGACGCGAGGAACCCCGGGCCGGCTGCTGAGCCACTGACGCCCGTCCGAGACGACACCGCGCTAGCCTAGGAGAACGGCCCCACTCCGCTATGGTGCCGCACTCATTCCACGCCCGACTTGTCATCCCATCTTGGAGGGATGCCGCGGTACGGAGACTGCACACGAGCCTCGTTCCATCACGCAGCCCTCGCCAGCGCCTCGACACCTGCAGCCCCTCGCCGATCGCGCGCGTAATCAGGATGACGCTCCCAGAACCGAAGCATGGCGGCCGCACGGCAGATTCGGCACTGCCGACCACCATTCGAACGAGTGTAGAGATTCTCTCCGCTGAGCGGATGGCCGTGGACGCAGTGTGTCCGCGCCAAGTTGCGTGAAAGGAAGCTGTCGCCGCGGAGTACATTCTCGCGTTGGGACACAGGCCTGCAATGATGAGGATTGCAGCAGCCACCTGAACCGTTATCACAGATGAAGTGGTCGAGTACCATCCCTGTCGGGATCGGTCCGATCTCCCGCTCGTAGCGGACCCGATGGACGTATTGCTTGCGACCGCCAGCGTTCACCTGACCGTAACCGCAATCGTTCCTTACGCCCAACCAAATGTGACAACCGCGGCCATCCTCCACCCAACCAGGGGAGTTCTTGCGGCCTGGGTTCCAAGGGACGAAGCCGATAGGAGCTGGTAATCTGCGGACCATAGTGACCTCCGACGTTGTGTGAGACTCCGTCAGTAGGTCGTCGCCACCATCGAAAAGCCGTAATGAGCCACTTGGCTGACCGTCATCCCCCTTAGGGCTGGCGACTCCTCAGCGCCGCAGAGAGAACCACCACACGTCACCCGCCTTCACCCGGGCTCATTCGACCACAGTTCACTTACCCCACGCGAGCCGGACCAGGAACGCGCCGCCCTCACCCCAATCGCAACACACGCTCTACACCTGCGCTTCGCTTGCGACGCCGAAGCCGCGACCCAAGGTCTACTTCAAGCCCGGCGAGCCGCAGACGCTGGTCGAGTACGCGGGCCAGGCGCACATCGTGGGGTACTTGCAGGACGCGATTCGCGGGCTCGCGGTGGACGACCTGGCGTTGGAGCCGCAGTTGTTCCGCGGGCCGGCAGGCCTCGGCAAGACCCTGCTCGCCAAGGTGATCGCCAACGAGATCCGGATGCGGGCCGAGCAACTGGGCCGGACGCCGGGGCGTTTCTTCGAGGTGTTCCCGGCAGACATCGAGAACCTGCAGGCCTTCGATGAGGTCATGCAGCGGGTGATTGACTATCCGGAATCGGTGCTGTTCTTGGATGAAGTCCACGACCTCGTCGGGCCGCTGTCGCGCAAGTTCTACTTGGTGCTCGAGGAAGGTCGGTACCTGTTCCACGGGGCGGTGACGCCGACCAAGTTGCCGCCGACCACGATCCTCGCCGCCACCACCGACTACGGGGCGATGCAGCCGGCCCACAAGCGCCGGTACATCCCCTGGACACTGGAACCGGCCAGCCCGCGCCAGTTGGTCGGGTACGTGAAAGGTCGGGGCTTCGCGATCACCAACACGGCGGCGTGGCGGATCGTAGAGCGCACGAAGTTCTCCGGGGCGCCGTGGGAGTCGTTGGAGGTGTTGCGCCTCGCGGTGACCGCGGCGAAGGGCCGGGGCGCTGCGATGGTGGAGGACCCGGACGTGCAGCGGGTGTTCGAGCAGCAGCGCATGGACAACCTCGGGCTGCGCTTCCAAGACCGGCGAGTGATCGAGGTGCTGTTCACACAACCTCGGTTCCGGCGCGTCAAGGGTGTCGAGGTGTTCAGCCACTACGCGGCCAGCGAGTCGAATGTGACCGCGATGGCGGCGCTGGACCCGGAGGAGTACCGGACGGCGGTGCGGCCGCGTTTGATGAGTCGCGGGCTCCTCGAGATGCGCCCGGGCGGACAATCGTTGACGGCCCGCGCGGTCGAACTGTATGGGCACTTGAAGGCCACGCCGTGAACGCGCGGCACGCGGTCTTCTCGTGGAAGGCCTCAACGCGCGCCACTCCCAACTCTATCGCTTCTGGGGTGGCTGGCTGGTCTTGGCGGCCACCGTGCATCAGGATGGGCCGGCCGAGTGGCATGCCTGGGTCTCCACGCGATTCGTCATCTACGGGCGGAACGAGGGCGACTACCGCTCGCTCGGCCAGGCGCGTGACCTGCGCATGCGCTACCTCGGGGCGTTGGGGCTGCTGGCCGAGTGCTCGGTGCAGCTCGGGTTGCGGCCGTGCTGGTGACCGTGACGCTGGTGGCGGGCCGAATGCGACAGGTCCGGTCGGATGATCCCGAGGCGGTGCGGGTGGTGGTGCTCGACGGGACCAACAGAACGGCGCGACGGGCGGTCGTGCGACCGACGACGAGTGCATGCTGCGGTCCACGGATGGGTGCCCACGACGTATTCAAGTGGGGCGGCTGCGATGGCTGCCTAGGAGGTCGTCACTGATGCGAGTGAGGCAGCGTGAAGGCGCGTTGGGCTCGATTGAGTCTGTGCGGGCGCTGGCTTACATCCGCGTGAGCCGCGAAGAGCAGGCGCGCGAGGGCGTGAGTCTTGACGCGCAGCGCGACCGCGTCGCCGCCTACGCGACCGCCAAAGGTCTGATACTGGTGGATGTCATCGCCGATGAGGGACGATCGGGCAAGGACGTGGATCGGCCTGGGCTGCAGAGCCTGCTTGCCCGGTGCCGCGCAGGGGAGGCGGGCCACGTGATCGTTTGGCGGCTGGACAGGCTCACGAGGAGTGCTCGCGACCTGCTCGGCCTGGTCGATGATCTCTTCCTGGCCCGGCACATCGAACTACACTCGGTCAGCGAGTCTTTGGATACGTCAACACCTCACGGTCGCTTCGTCCTCACCTTGTTCGGCGCTCTCGCCGAGATGGAGCGCGGAACCATCGCAGAGCGCACTCGGGCTGCCCTAGCCTTCAAACGCGAATTGGGCCAGCCCACAAGCCACGCACCGCTCGGTTTCGCCTCCCGCGGGCGCCGTGAGCGTATGGCGCCAGTGCCCGAGGAGTTGATGGCGGTTCGACGCCTGCTCGAGCTGTGGAGCAGCGGTTACTCCTACCGCGCGATCGCCGTCGCTTTGAACTCCGAAGGAATCCCGACGAAGCACGGTGGCCTCTGGCGCCACAGCACCATCGGGGGCGTGATCCGGGGGCGGAAGCGGTACGCCGAGTTGCTTGAAGTGCCCTAGCACGCGACCGCGCCCCGTCGGACGTGTCCACTGCGCACCAAGTTCGACCAGTCGTGTCGACCAATCTCCTCGCCAACCCATCCCCTGACCCACCCGCCTGGCGCTACAGCGGTGTGAGGGGTCGATGGATCAAGAGGGGGTATGACTGGGTCTTCTGCACCCCCCATCGTGATGCTGATAACCAGTTGCGGTCTAAGGGGTTGGAGAGCGTGACCCACTCAGGGGGGTGGGTGCGGTAACCAGCGTGACGCGCGTATCCTATTGAGATCTGAGGAGTTGGAAGAACGACCCTCCTCCCGTGCTCCAATCCCACCGTGATCGAGTTACGCGCTATGAGCCCTACCTGTTTTCGGGCCGCCGACGTGCCCAGGTGCGTCGTTGCGGTCTCGGATTCAGCTCCTACCCGGCCGGACCGACGGGCCTGACCCTGGTGTGGGGTGTGCTCGGACCAGGGGCGAAGCAGGGGGTCGGCGTGCTGCCGCTCCAGGTAGGAGGTGCACTGGTCGTCGACGATGTGGCGGTGATGGGCCTGGCGATCGAATAGATCCTTGTCGGTCGTCACGCTAGTCCTCGGCTCGGCTTCGCGCTCCGGGCGCCTTGATGCGCAGCAGGAACTCCAAGACGGAGTCGAGATCGTATGCAATAATCCCAAACGCCACTCGAATTCGAGGGATCCTCAGACGGAAGAGGTCCTGCGTCCGGACCCCCAAGAGCCTGGCAGCCGCGGTCGGCGTGAGAAGTCGGGTGGTCATATTGCCTCCTGGTCTCTGTGCAGTCTCATTGCGCGGCCTACTACAATAGGGCGTAGCAGACAGCATCCCGGCGCAGTCCGCAGATCGGCTCCTTCCTGATGGTCAACCTGACGATCGAGTAGGCACGCGTCAGAAGCTCTGGATCTGGTCGCCAGAGCGCAGCCTGTACCCCGCGCCAACGCGATTCCAGTCGCCCACCGGCTCGCTCTCCGGCGTCGGGAATCGCCTGTACTCCGCCAACTACTCCACCCACTGGCACGTGCTTGCCAGCCGAATCCACCTCCGATCAGACCTGTTCAAGCCGTGCTCCGCTGTAAGGTTCTTGCCTCGCCAGCAGGCCTATATCAGGAGGTCGAGTTCTAGCGACCATCCCGCCGATGGAAGGAAGGGCTTCCATGTCCATCGACCTCGCCAAAGGAGCCCGCTATAGGAGTCGCCGTTATGACCGTATCAACAGTGCCGCCTGAGGACCGCCTCAAGGACGTTCGCCCCCAGGTGAGACCGGTCCGGGTGCCGCCGCCACTCTCGGTGCAGGCCGCCAAGTCTATCCCGGTGCGCCAGGTCGTCGCAGCGCTCGGGCTCAAGCGGGCGCCCGGGCGCAACAAGTACGTCTGCCCCCGGCACTGCGGTGGGTCGCTCCATCTGTTCCCGAAGAATGCGTATTGCTTCGGTGGCTGCAGGGTGCTCGACAACATCGACTTGGTCCGGGCAGCACTCGGGCTCAGCTTCTCCGCCGCGTTGCAGTGGCTGGGCGTCCAGTTCCCCGAAGCCGCGGATGGGTTGCTGACCATGACGGCCCCGCCGCTGCGTGACCGCGTCGATCCGGACATGCGATCTCGCATTCTGACGGCCCTCGACGCGAACCTGTGTCTCACGCCGACCGGCCGGGCCTACATGGCGGGTCGGGGCTTCGATCCGGACCACGCGGAGATGGTCGGGGGATTCAAGTCGATCGACGCAGACCAGTGGGACGAGGTGCGTGTGTTCCTGCGCCGGGACTATTCCGAACGCCAGCTGGCCAGCGCCGGGGTCCGGGGCCTGGGGTGGTTCACGGCAAAGGCATCCTGGCCTGAGCCGGTCGATGCCCTCGTCCTTCCATATCGCAGTATCGATGGCCGCCTGCTCACGATCCGCCTCCGGCGCATCTCCGAGGGCGAGGGTTCCAAGTATCGCGCGCTGGTCGGTGGCGGTACGGCATCGGAGCCGTTCGCGTCGGATTGGGTGTACGGGCACTGCGTGGGATGTCGCGTGCATATCACGGAGGGTGAACTGGACGCGTGGACTCTCATCGCCGAGTACCGTGAACTGGCCCTGGGAGCGCCTGGAGCGTGGGCGGTCCGGCCTGAGTGGTTCGAGGCTCTGCGCGGGTGTTCCGAGATCGTGCTGTGGGGTGATGGGGACCAGGCAGGCCAGCAGTTCGTCGCCACCGCTCGCCGGGCGATCGCCGCCACCCTCGGTGACCTCTGGGTGGCAATGCACCGGATTGGGATCCCGACGCTCGCTGCCGGGCGCGACGTCAACGACCTGCACCTTGCTGGCGAACTCGCCGATGTGCTGCGGGAGGTGTCCGCATGAGCGCCCCGCTGAGCATCCAGGTTGGCGGTGTCGCCGCGCCCTCCCAGGGCATCATCGCGTTCCCGTCCACGGTGGGCCGGTTCACGTTGCTTCGCGAAGACGCGATCGAGCTGCTCGTCGAGCCGACATGGCTCGTGCCGGGAATCATCGTCCGCGACTCCTTGGGCTTGCTGTACGGCCCGCCTGACATCGGCAAGTCCTTCGTGGCGCTGGATCTGTTGCTCTCGGTGGCGACGGGTACCCCCTTCCTCGGTCGGAGAGTAGAAGCCGGGCCGACACTGTACGTCGTGGCCGAGGGTGGTCAGCGGCTGCGGCGGCGGTTTGCAGCCTGGAAGCACCGCAAGGCGATTAGTAGCGTCCCCGCCTTCCTGTGCCTGCCGCAGGCCGTGAACCTCCTCGACCGTCAACAGGTCGAGTTGCTGGTGACCAGCATCAAGGAACAGTGCGCACCCCTCCCTGTCCTCGTCGTGATCGATACCCTTCACCGCTGCTTCCACGGAGGCGACGAGAACAGTTCGCGCGACATGGGCGTGTTCATCGAAGCGATGGACTACGTCCGGCGGCAGACGGGGGCGGCGGTGGTGATCGTGCATCATCTCGGAAAGACGGGGACGAGTGAGCGTGGTAGCAGCGCCCTTCGGGGCGCGATGGATACCATGATCGCCATGACCGAGACCACGGTGTTGACCCTCCACTGCGAGAGGCAGAAGGATGACGCCCCGTTCGCCGACATCGGCATTGCCCTCAAGCCCTGTCTCGAATCCTTGGTGGTTGAACTCGAGACGGGACGGGAGGCGGATGACCTTGGCGGAAAAGACCGTTTCTGTCTGGATGCGCTCCGTGATGCCGGACCCGACGGTCTAACCCATGGAGCATGGGTGGCGCAATGCGACCAGCGGGGTGTCGCGTCCAGTTCGTTCGACCGGGCCCGGAAGAGACTCGTCGCCAAGGGACGTGTGAAACACGACGACCAGACGGGTCTGTATTCGGTGGCCACGGCCGGGCCGCTTGCATGACCGAGGCGGGCCAGCAGCGAAGTTCCGGGCAGTGCTTCCTTGAAGGGTGGGGCGTGGGAAAGCGCCGCGGGTGTTCCACATCCCCCATCCTTCAAGGTGTCTCTGACTTCTTCCCTTTAAGGAGAAGACAACTACAGCCACTACCACCACACTCAACACCCGTAGGGTGAGAGTGGTGGAAGTACCACCGGCTTGCCATAGGTAGCTGTAACTCACGGAGGACCACGTGAGGTGCGCTCGAGCTGCGGCGAGTACCCGGGGAGCCCCACCTTCAGTATCCTCGGCGGACACCTCCCCGGGGCCCTCCGTGCTCAGGCTCACGAGCTGCGCGAACGATCCCACCCATGCCTGGACTACCTGCCTCCGGTGCAACCGTGGATCGCGTGCTCGTCAGCCATCTGACCACTGCGGCACCGGCTCGCCAGCCCACGATACGCCTCGCACTCCGGACCGCCCGATCGTCGACCGCGATGATCGCCGTCTCGCGGCCCCGCGCCACCGTGGGTCCGTACAACGACAGGTCCGCCGGACCAGACCACCGTAAGGCGCTAGGATCCACGATCCGCGGCAGCCCCCACCCTGGACCCATCGGGGTGTGGGATCGGCTGTCTCATGGGCCACCACGTGCTCCAAGATCGACCTCAAGCCCAGGGAACACCGAACGCTGTTGGCCGGCGCGTTTGCCATCCGCCAACGGTTTCACCCTGCGCGGCACGGGCTCGGCCACCCCGTGGAGTCGCGCTGGACATCCTGCGGGCTATCCCGGCTGCCAGCCGTCTGGCCGAGTTCCTCCACCCCTTCGATCGACCTGCGGCCCGGCCCGGATCCGGGCCTTCGTCCAGAGAATTCCCCTCGCGCCCGGCTTCGAGGCGAGGGCTGGTGCGGCGCCGTCGCGGCCACCGGGGCACGCAACTCAATCGCGAGGTGCCGAGGTGTGGGAAATGGATGCGGGGGTGGTGGGTCGCCGCACCATGACCGTCGACAACCCGCGCGGACTTCCCCGCGGCGGTCGCGCTTCGGATGCCGGCGTGCAGGCGATGCTGCTGCACGGGGGCCCTGCACTTGGCGCAGGAAGGGGCTCAGCCACGCCCAGGGGCGAGTCCGTGGCGGCGTGGCGGGGATCGATCGGGCGGGACCGCGCCGTAAGGTTCCAGCCCGCCCAGCCCATCCTATACAGAGGGGGTCGACTGGGTTCCAGTGAACCCTGGCCGCCTTCGGCCAGACGGGACGGCCGTTCTGCCCCGACCGGAGTGGTGCCATGGGCGGCGGGAAGCACGGTACGGTGGAGGGTGGCGGGGCGACGCAACCGCCCGCCGGCAAGCGCAAGACGCGGCGGGGACAGACGACAACCTATGTCCCGGTCCCACGCGCTCGATTCCAGCCCAGCGTGTGGCTCGTGGATGTGGACGGGCGGACAGTTCGGGGCCCTGCAAGGCTGTGCGTTCATTCGGCCACTGTAGGCAAGCTCGGAGCCACCACGTACCACGCGTGGCTGAGCGACTTCCACAACACCTGCACGTTCGGGTCGTCGGTGTACGGCGACCTGCTGATTGGGTTGGAGTGCGGCGTGTGGGTGAGCATGGCCGGTACCGCGCCTCATCGTCACACCGTCCAGCGGGTCCGCGAAGGATCCAGGTCACCCGATGAGTCGCCTGACCGTGACCTACAAGTCGCCTCCGCTGAGCCGGCTGGCCCCAGGAGCCTACGATGAGGCTCACGCCGGAGGTGGAGCGGCTCACAACAGAGATTGCGGAATTCAGCCGCCTCAAGGCGACGGCCGGTCCGGAGGTGCTCGATCGCTGGGCCGAGTGGGGGCGTCGGATCGCAGCCGATGCACGCATAGAGTGGTTCCCGGAAACCGACTTCAAACGACGGACCGGCGCGTCCGGGAAGTGGTGCCGAAGTCACTTCGCCGCTTGCGAAGCCGATGGGCTGGCCCGTCTCCGTGTGAGCCGGCGCGAGTGGCACGTATCCGCGCGTCCGCCGGTCGCGCCGCATGCTTCCGACCGTGACGCACTCGTGGGTTTCATCGCCACCAGTTATGGAGGGATCGCAACATGAGTGGGAAGTCACGCCGTGCCGCAAAGAGGAAGAAGCGCACCTTCACGAAGAAGATCGGCGCGCGGCCCTTCAGCGGCACTCGCTTCGTCGAGGCGAAGAAGTTGCGCATCGAGTGGTGGCCGGGCGGCAAGCGCAAGGCCAAGACCATCGGGCCGAACACGAAGGAGAACCGCGACTACGCAGATGGCGTGCTGGAGACGGCGCTCACGCGTGCCCGCGCCGCATGCGATGGGGCAGACCCTGCCGCCAAGGACATCTCAATTGGCGACCTGCTCTCCCGGTACCTGGAGGACGCCAAGACGCGGCGCACCAGGTCTGGCAAGCCGCTCCGCCCGCGCACGCTCAAGCTCTACGCGCAGCACACAGCGCACTTGCGGTCGCACTTTGCTGATCGCCTTGCGCAGCCTGCGCGCACGCTGCGCCGGCCGGAGGTACGGGCGTTCATGACAGCGCGCCGCAAGACGGACTGGGAGGACAAGTCGATCGCCCTCGTGGTCGACTACCTCAAGGGGGCGTACTCCTGGGCGCTGGCCGAGGTCGAGTTGATCGACGCCAATCCCATCGCCGGCGTGAAGTCGCCGTCGCGGAAGGGCCACGCTCAGTCCTACACGGCCGACGAGTGCCTCCGCCTGTTCGACGGACTGCGGAACCTTCCCGCACGCAGCTGGCGGTTCCGGACGCTCGCCATGCTCGAGGCGGTCTACGGCGCACGCGCCGGCCAGCTGATCAACCTGCAGTGGACCGATGTTGACCTCCACGCGGCATGCTCGCTCCAACTGCCCGGCCGCGAACCGCTGGCGCTCAAGGGGAAGATCACCCTCCGGGAAGAGGTCGAGGGTTCGAAAGGCCAGCCCACGCGGGACCTGGCCATGTTGCCGTTCGTCCGTTCCGCGCTGCTGGAGGCCTGGAGTCGGCGGCACCCCGACTCCCTCTATGTCCTATGGGGCTGGCATAACCACAGCAAGCCGGTGCGGTACGACTCGATGAACCACTCGCTGGAGGACCATGAGCGGCGCGTGGGCGTCGAGCACATCAAGGGCCGGGCCTTCCACGCGTTTCGCCGTGCCGTGGCCACCGGCCTGGCCGAGGCCTTGGGAGCGAAGACCGCGGCCGACTGGATCGGGAACACGCTTGGGGCCACCCTGGCGCACTACGTCAAGGAGAGTAAGACGACCGTGGCGGCAGCCGCGCACTGGCTGCTCTCGATATTCGGCGAGGGAGGTAATTCTGCGGAACCGCGTCCCAACCGCGCATCGGCGGGCACGGCCGAAAAAGACGAGGCCGCAAGTGCTTGACTTGCGGCCCCTTACCGGAGTTGCCCCTCCTGGGATCGAACCAGGACTCTCCTGATCCAGAGTCAGGCGTGTTGCCAGTTACACCAAGGGGCACTGAAGACTGGTTGCCAGTACCCAGACGCCAAGTCGCCAGTCAGGCAAAGGCAACAACGCAGTGGAGCTGAGGGGGCTCGAACCCCTGGCCTCCTGGGTGCGATCCAGGCGCTCTCCCAGCTGAGCTACAGCCCCGTGCGGGCGGAAACCTAGCCGCCCCCCCGCATTACCTCAACCCGAACCCCGCCCCTCCATCCCGACAACTAGTCCGGGTAAGGCACCTCGATTTCGAATCCGTCCTTGGCCACGACCGTGTCCGGGAACACGGCGCGGGCCTCGTCCACCAGGGTCGCCGGGTCGCGCGAGTAGCGCGCCGAGAGGTGCGTGAGGATCAGCCGGCGGACGCCGGCCAGTTTCGCGACCTCGGCGGCCTCCCGGGCCGTGGCGTGCGCCGTCTCCCTGGCCCGGTCCTTCTCCTCTTCGCCGAAGGTCGCCTCGTGCACCAGGAGATCGGCGCCCTGCGCCACCTCGATCGTCGCCGCGCACGGCCGCGTGTCGCCCGAGTAGACCAGCTTGCGCCCGGGCCGTGGAGCGCTGACGATGGTCTCCGCCGTCACCTCGCGCCCGTCGTCGAGCCGGACCGTCTGCCCGCGCTGGAGCTTCCCCCACAGCGGCCCCTCCGGCACCCCCAGCTCGCGCGCGCGGTCCGGGTTGAACCGGCCGAGCCGGTCCTTCTCGATCAGCGCGTAACCGACGGCGCCCGCGCCGTGCTCGACGCGGAACACCTTGAGGTCGTAGCCGTCGCGCGCCAGCACCTGCTCCGACTCCACCTCCACGATCTCCACTTCAAACGGCTGCCGCTCCACCCCCAGCGCCAGCGCCTGCTCCAGCAGCCGCTTGCCGCCCTTCGGCCCGGTGAGCCTGAAGGGGTCGGTGCGCCCCTGGAGCCCCAGCGTCCGCACCAGCCCGATGATGCCGAGGAAGTGGTCGGCGTGGAAATGCGTGAAGAACACCTCGCCCAGGGCGAAGGTGACGCCGTAGCGCATCATCTGCCGCTGGGTCCCCTCGCCGCACTCGAACAGCAGCGTCTCGCCGCCGCGCGTCAGCACCAGCGCGCTCACGTTGCGCTCGGCTGTCGGCCGCGCCGCCGAGGTGCCGAGGAACAGGAGCTTGAGCAGGCTAGAAGACCCGCACGTGGATGTAGCGACCCGGGTTGGCCTTGAGATCGGTCAGCAGCTCGGTCAGTGCGGTGCTCGCCGCGTGCAGGTCGGTCACCAGCGTCGTGTCGTTGACCATCCGGCCGATGGAGCCGCGGCCGGTGTTGATCTTGCCGAGGATCGAATCGACCGAGACGCTGGTCCGCTGCAGCGTGGCCGTGACCTGCGCGAGGCTCCGGCTCGCGTCCCGCATGTTCTCGAACGTCTGCTGTGCGGCGCTGCCACTCACCAGCAAGTTGAGCTGCTGCAGTAGCTCGCGGAGGGAAACCAGCGCACTGGCAGCCTCCCTCGAGGGGGCCTCCCCCGCGTTCCCCAGCTGCGCGACCGCCCTGCGCGTGTCCTGGAGCAGCGCGTGCAGCTCCATGGCGTTCTGCGGCGACAGGAACTGTCCGGCGTTGGTCAGCGCCTGCCGGCCGGGGCCCGTAAGGCCGGACACCAGCTCCGCCACGCTCTGCTCCCGCTCGCCGGGAATGACGGCCGCCGCCGCCAGCGGCTCGCGGGACGAGCCGGGATCGTAGTCCAGGTACTGCGCACCGAACAGGTCGAGGGACCGGACCACCGCGCGCGCGTCGCTGTGCGGCCGCTGCCCGCCCTTCAGGTCCATCAACACCAGCACCTGCCCGGGCTTGATGAGGCGCATGTCCTTGATCTGGCCCACGGCCACACCGGAGGTGCGGATCGGGTCGCCCACCTTGAGGCCTGCCACGTCGGAGAACGTGGTCTCCACCAGCTCGCCGCTCCGCAGCGACTTGCCGCGCAGCCAGATCATCCCGAGCACGAAGATCACGGTCGCGACGACCAGGAACAGGCCGACGGCCGCTTCCCGGCGATAGCGCAGCTCCATCAGCCCTCCGCCGCAAACTGCACGTCGCGCTCCAGGAACTCGCGCACCACGCTGTCCTTCGCCGCCATGAACTCCTCCGCCGTTCCCACCGCCCGGATCCGGCCGTTGTGCAGCAGCGCGATCCGGTCCGCAACCTTGAACGACCCGCGCACGTCGTGGCTCACCACCACGCTGGTAGCGTGCAACTCCTTCTGCAGCCGCTCAATCAGCGCGTCCATCGCGTCGGCGTTCACCGGATCGAGCCCCGACGTCGGCTCGTCGTAGAGAAGATACTTCGGCCTTCCGGCGATCGCCCGCGCGATGCCGACGCGCTTGCGCATTCCGCCCGAGAGCTCCGCGGGCATCAGCTTGCCCACGTCCTCGGTGAGATTCACTACCCGCAGGCACTCGGCCGCGCGGCTGCGGCAGAACTCGCGATCGCGGTAGCAAACATCGTCGGTGATGCCGAGCCGGATGTTTTCGTACACCGTCATCGAGTCGAAGAGCGCCCCGGTCTGGAACGCGTAACCGATCCGGCCGCGCAGCGCCGCCAACTCCTTGCGGCCGAGCTGCGTCACCGACGCGCCGTCCACGAGGACCTCGCCCTGGTCGGGCCGCAGCAGGCCGATGATGTGCTTGAGGAGCACGCTCTTACCGCTCCCCGACGGCCCGAGCAGAGCCACCGTCTCGCCTTCGGCGACGCTGAAATCCACGCCGTCCAGCACGACGTGGCGCCCGAATTTCTTGTGGACGTTCCTGAGCTCGATCACGGGATCACAGCAGCAGCTTCGCCAGGAGCAGGTCGAGGAGCAGAATCAGCACGCAGGCGGTCACCACAGCAGTCGTGGTCGCGCGACCGACGCCCTCCGCGCCTTCCTTGGCCTCGAAACCGACGTAGCAGGGGATGATCGTCACGACCGCACCGAAGGCCTCGGCCTTGATCACCGAGTACCAGAGGTCGAAGCTACGGAAGAAGCGCTGCGTGCCGTAGGCAAAGTCCGCGTTGGTGATGTGGATGGACTGCTTGGCGGCCAGCCAGCCCGCGAGCATCCCCGTCGCATCCGCGACGACGACCAGCGCGGGCAACATGATCAGCCCCGCCAGGATCCGCGGCAGCAGGAGATGGGACGCCGGGTTCCGGCCGAGCGACTCCAGGGCGTCGATCTGCTCCGTGACGCGCATCGTCCCGAGCTCAGCCGCGTACCGCGCGCCGATGCGCCCCGCCAGGAGCAGGCCCGTCATCACCGGCCCCAACTCGAGGATGATGCTCTCGGCGATGACCGCCCCGAGCAGATACAGCGGGATGCTGCCGGTGAACTGGTAACCGGCCTGGAACGCGGCTACGCCGCCGGCGAACGCCGCAGTCAGTACGACGATCAGGAGGCTTCCGTAGCCGACCTGCTGGCACTGCTCCACCGTCCGCGGTAGCCACGCTCGCCAGTCCGGGAGCGCGCGGACCAGTTCCACCAGCATCATCCCGAACCGCCCTACGTTCTCCAGCGCCGACAGCACCGGACGCGCCACGGCGCGTGCGGCATTGATGGGGATGGAGAACTCGGACGTGGTGGTGAGCTGAGAATCCATGGGGTGTAGGGTATAGGGTGTAGGGTGCTGGGACATCCGGGCGCGGGAAGCCACACCCTACACCCTCACACCCTACACCCGCGGTATATTCTCGCCCTTCATGCCCCCACAGTCCACCCCGAAGAACGGCGCCGCCTTGAGGCGCAAGCTCCTCGCGTGGTTCCGGACCGCCGGCCGCGACCTTCCGTGGCGACGCACCCGCGACCCGTACCGCGTCCTGGTTTCCGAGTTCATGCTCCAGCAGACCCAGGTGTCACGCGTGCTCCACTTCTACCCGCGCTTCCTCCGCCGCTACCCGGACCTCGAGGCCCTCGCCCGCGCGAAGCCGCGCGCCGTGCGCGAGGCGTGGGAGGGACTCGGCTACTACCGTCGCGCCGCCAACCTCCACCGGCTGGCGCGGCAGGTGGTGCGCCACTACGCGGGCACGGTGCCCTCGGACCCGGAGGAACTCGAGAAGCTGCCCGGCGTCGGCCCCTACACCGCCGGCGCGGTGGCGACCTTCGCCTTCGAGAAGCCCGCGGCGGCGGTCGACACGAATGCGGCGCGCGTCCTGCGCCGCGTGTTCGGTTGCCGGACGGCGAAGGAAGCCAGAACAGCAGCCCAGCTACTTCAGCCGAAGCGCGGCAAGACGGCGTGGGCGTTCAACCAGGCGCTGATGGAACTCGGGGCCCTGGTCTGCACGGCCAGAGCCCCGAAGTGTCCGTCCTGCCCGGTGAACAAACTGTGCAACTGGTATCTCACGACTCGTAACCACTCGCAACTCGGCGTCTCGCAACTGTCCTGAGTTCTACCCTCTGCGAGCCGCCAACTCGCCGACCAGAGCAACGACCCGGTCCACTTCCTCGGGCGTATTGTAGACGTGCGTCGAGAGCCTGACCCAGTGGTAGTCGTACTCCGCGACGTGGCGGACCCGCACCGTCCCGCGCTCCCACAGCGCCTTGATCAGGTCGTCCGTGGTCCACCCCCGCACCGTGAAGGAGACCATCGGCGCGCGCAGGACGGCGTCGGTCGCGCTCTTGAGCTCGACGCCCTGGATGCGGCCGAGGCCGTCGTACAGCCGGTCGGCGAGCCAGCGGATCCGCCGCTCCACCCGCTCCGGTCCCACGAGGTTGTGGAAGTCCACCGCTGCCTGGAACCCGGCGAACAGCGAGTCGTTGACGGTGCCCTTCCGGTCGAATCGCACCGCCTTGTCCGGCAGCGCATCCCAGCCCCCGCTCACGATGGTGGGCCACAGCCGGTCCACCCACGCCTCGCTCACGTACAACAGCCCGCTGCCCTTCGGCGCCAGCAGCCACTTGTGCGGGCTGGAGGCGTAGAAGTCGCAGCCGAGGTCCGCCAGGTTCATCCGTAGCATCCCCGGCGGATGCGCGCCGTCGATCGCCGTGATGATGCCACGCTGCCGGGCCATCGCGCACAGCTCCTTCACCGGCTGGATCAGCCCGTTGGTGAAGAGCACGTGGCTGATCATCATCACCTTGGTCCTGGGGCCGATCGCGCGGCGCCAGGTATCCACGATCTCCCCGCTGCTGGTGGGCGGCACCGGCAGCGGGATCTGGGTCAGGACCAGGTTGCGCCGCTTGGTGACGGCCTGCCATGGGCACATCCCACCCACGTGCTCGTGGGTGGTCATCAGCACCTCGTCGCCGGCCTGGAGGTCCAGCCCGCCGGCGATCCAGCTCATCGACTCGGTCGTGTTGCGGGTGAAGGCCAGTGTCTGGGGAGGCGCGCCCAAGAGCGAGCCGACCGAGCGGCGCAGTGCCTCGAGATCGACGCCCTCGGCGTCGAACACCGTCTCGAAGGCCGTCATGTGCTTCACCACCGCGTCGAGCACGGTCCGCGGCGACGCGCCGACCGTGCCGGTGTTGAAGTAGATGCCCCTGGGCGAGATGAGGAACTGGCTGCGCACCATGCGCCAGTACGCCTCGTCGCCCTGGGCCGACGTTGGGAGCGGGCGGAACGGCTCCGGAGCACGGCCGCTCTCCGTCGCATCGAGCCACTCGGCACCCGGAAACGCGAACGCGGCCCCGGCGAGGGCCGCGCTGCGGACGAACTCGCGCCGGCTCGGCGTCACGGCAGGATCCTAGGCTCCTGGGCGCCGAAGTACATGGCGACCAGGATGCAGACTCCTGTGAGCGAGCCCGCCCACGCCAGGAGCACGCGCGCCCGCTCGGCCCGGGGGTCCTTCCGCCCCTTCTCAAGGCTCAGGTACGCGTAGTACGCCACCCGGTTGGCGAACGGCGTCACCACCGCGATCGTGACCACGCCGGCCAGCAAGCCGAATCCTTGCATCAGCCACAGCGCCGGAGCCTCGTCGGCGTGCAGGCCGACGACCTGCATCGTCATCACGATGCCCGTGATCGTCGCCACCGCCGCGGCGGGTGCAATCAGGAGACCCTGGACCCTGGCGAGCGTCTTCCAGGTGTGGGCCCACGCCTCCAGGCCCGCCGCCTTGGTCAGGGGCCCCCACACCATGAAGGTCAGTTGGGCACCCAGCCAGGTTGCGATGCCGACCCAATGCAGGAAGCGCAGCATCCCTCTACCTCCGTTTCCGTACCGCGATGAAGGAGATCTCCACCCGCGCACCCGAGACGATCCCGCTCACGGCGACCGTTTCGCGCGCCGGCGGTTTGGCGGGGAAGTACTCCGCGTAGACCCGGTTCATCTCGTCGTAGTCGGCGATGTCGGCGAGGTACACGGTAGCCTGCACCACGTCGTCCAGCGCGAGCCCCTGCTCGGCGAACAGCGCCCGGAACGCCTCGAGTACGTTGCGGGTCTCGGCGCCCGCCCGCCCGCTCGCGAGCGCGCGGGTCGAATCGGTGACGCCGATCTTTCCGGCGAAGTAGTAGACGTTGCCGACCCGCACCGCCTGGCTGTATGGTCGGTTCGGCTGCGGGTGGATCGTCTCCCGCACCGGCCAGCGATGGGTGCAGCCCGACAGCAGCAGCGCAGCGACCAGCAGCGTACCAAGTCTCATGACTAGGGCCCCTCCTCGGTGGCCACGAATTCAGGCGTGATCGGTTGCCGCCCGGCGACGCCAGAGTCAAGCTCGTGCCAGTGCGTCACCCCGTCCTCGCCGAGCCGCCAGCACAGGAACACCAGTCGCCCATCCTGAAGGCCGTAGAAGTCCACTAAGCCGTCCTCGAAGCCCTTGAGCAGGCAGCCGATCCCGGTGAGCTCGTCGACGAACCCGTCGATCCGATGGGCGACCGCGTCGATTTCCCGGCGCAAGGCCAGTTGCTCCTCGGACTCGCCCCACTCCGGGCGCGCACCCGCGGCCGCCAATTCGTAGCGCGCGACCAGGTCCTTCCACCGCGGATGCTCGGCCACGATGTCCGCGACGATCCGCCGCACCAGCGGCAGCGCGCTGTTGGCAAGCTCGACGGTGAAGACCTTGATCTCCGCCACGTCAGCCGCTCGCCGCTCCGCTCCGCACCGTGCCCCCGTGCCCCCGTGCCCCCGTGCCTCCGTGCCCCCGTGCCCCCGTGCGCGCTGCCAGCGCCGCGTGCCCCGCCCGGTAACCCGCCTCGATGAACTCCGCCGTCCGATCGAAAGCGAAGGTGCCGTACGGGTCCACATCCGGCTCGACCAGCACCAGCGGAGCCCGGTGCCCCGCCGTCTGCCACGCCTCGACAGCACGCACGCGCTGGGCGGCCATCGTGACCGCCATTGCGCGGTCGTGCGCCGCGAGCAGGGCTGGGCCGACGCGCGAGCCGGGAGGCGGAGCCGCCGCGACCGGCCCGACATCCACGGCCACCACCAAGTCGGCCGGGATCAGCGCCGCGACGTCGAGCGGCAGCACCTCGAGCAGTCCGCCATCTACGTAGCGGCGGCCGCCGATCACCACCGGCGGCAAGTAGACCGGGAGCGCCATCGAGGCCATCACGGCTTCGACGACAGTGCAGTCGGTCCGGCCGCCGGCGCCGAACACCACCAGCTCGCCGGAGTCGGCGTCCACCGCCGTCACACGCAACGGGAGCCGCAACGACGCAAACGAGTGCACCGGCAGGAGCCGGCTGAGCAACGACCTCACGGGCTGCGGCTTGAGCACGCTCGGCGCGCCGAGGCCGCGCGCCAGCACCGACCAGCGGGCCAGGGCCGCCAGCTCGCGCCGGCCCACGCCGAAGACCCGCGGCACGATCTCCTCGTACGAAAGCCCGGAAGCGACGAGCGCGCCCACCAGCGCTCCCGCCGACGTGCCCACCACTTCGGTTGGCTTCAGCGTCGCCTCGTCCATGGCGCGCAACACGCCCACCTGCGCCATCGCCTTCATCCCGCCGCCGGAAAGCACCAGGACCACCCGCTCCGGTTCGATGGTCACCGGGCCTCCCGCTGCTCGAGCGCCGCGATGCGCTGCGCCCGCCGCGCCTCGGCCTCGCGATAGCGACGCCGCTCCTCGTCGGTTTCCGGCAGGACCGGCGGCACCGTGACCGGGCGGCCGGCATCGTCGAGCGCCACGAAGGTGAGGTAGCAGGTGTTGGTGTGCCGCCGCTCGCCGGTGAGCAGGTTCTCCGCCTCCACCCGCACGCCCACCTCGATGGAGGTGCGGTGCGCGTAGTTCACGCTGGCGTACATCGTCACCAGCTCGCCCAGGTGAATGGGCTGGCGGAAGTCCACCCGGTCCACCGACGCGGTGACACAGATGCGCTGCGAGTGCCGGATCGCGCTCACTGCGCCCACGCGGTCAAGCATCCCGAGGATCACGCCGCCGTGGACGTTGCCCATGTGGTTCGCCATGTGCGGCATCATCACTTCGGCGATGGTGGTGCGCGAGGCGCGCGGCGGGCGGCCTTCCATCGCTAGTAGTCCACCGGCCGGAGGTACGACTCGCCAATGGCAGTCGGGCTCACCATCGCGACCGTCGGCAGCCGCCGCTTCCAGTGCGTCGAGGCCAGGCGCCGGGCCACCAGCGCGACCTCGTCGTCCGTGTAGCCGAGCCGCACGACCTCAGCCGGCCTTAAGCCGCCCAGCAGTGCCGCCAGGATTTGGTCGGCCTTGAGGTAGGCGATGCCCAGGTCGCCCTCGTCGGTCTGCCCGTGCGTGAGGTCCGCGGTGGCCGGCTTGTCGACGATCGCCTGCGGCACCCCGAGATGGCGGGCCAGCGCCCAGACCTGCGTCTTGAACAGGTCGCCGAGCGGGTTGATGGGCGGTGAGTCGTCGGCGTGCCAGGTGAAGTAGCCGAACAGGCGCTCGGTCTTGTTCCCCGTGCCCAGCGGGAGCCCGCCAAGCTTCGTGGCCTGGTCGAACAGCACGATCATCCGCACCCGCGCCATCACGTTCCCGCGGCGCAACGCGTCGGCCTCGGGCTCCGCCTGGCCCACGTAGCCATCGACCGCCGCCGAGATGTCCACGGTGCGCGAGTGAATGCCCAGCGACTCGACCACCAGCTTCGCGTGCGCCAGGCTCTCCGGGCTCGACGTCCGGTAGGGCAGCATGAACCCCCAGACGTTCTCGGGCCCCAGGGCCCGGGCCGCGAGGAAGGCGGTGACCGCGCTGTCCACGCCACCCGACAACCCGATCACTGCCCGCTCGAAGCCGCGGCGCTGCTTCACCTCCTCGCGGAGGAACTCGACCAGCCAGCGCTCCGCCAGCGCGCAGTCGATGGCCAGCGGATCTCCTACCGGAGCGCTCGACCGCGCCACCCGCGGCGCAGCAGGCGACGGGGGCGCCGCCGCCCGCGGCCCGCCGGTCCCTTTCTCCCAGAGCGCCCCGGCCGTCACCGGCTTCTCCAGCGAGTCGAGCAGGTGGGGCAGATGGGTTTCCAAGTCGGCGAGGAGCGGCTGGTCCGCCCTGGCGCGAGCGATCTCGCCGAGATCGACGGTTGCCTCCACAAGCGCTTCGTCCCACAGCGGCCCGCGGACGATGATCTCCCCACGGGGCGAGGCCACGACAGACCCGCCGGCGAAGGCCTTCCCCCCTTCGAACCCCACGAGCTGCGCCACGACGACCCAGATCCCGTGCTCCTCCGCCACGTCGCGGGCGACACGCTCCCACCGCGACACGTTGGCGGGCCGCGCGATGGTCTCTTCCTGAGGCGTGAGCCCGCGCGCGGGGGAGGCGGATGGGATGATCAGGAGCTGCGCGCCGCGCAGCGCGGCGACCGCCGGCGTGAGGGAATGCCAGGCATCTTCGCAGATCAGGATCGCCGCCTTGCCCCACTTCGTGGCGAACGTCCCGATCTCGTGGCCTGCCTCCACGAACCGCCCCTCGTCGAAGACGCCGTACGTCGGGAGAAAGACCTTACGGTGGACGTGGAGGATTCGGGTGTCTGCGCCGCCCAGCGAGGCGTACAGCGCCGAGTTATACAGCCGGTCCCGCCAGCGTTCGTAGAAGCCGATAGTGATGTCGAAAGGAGGGGCCCCAGCCAGTTGGTGCTGCGCTACCAGATCGTCGAACAGCGTTCCCGCCGTGACCGCGACTTCCCCCGCCCCGCCTTCGACCAGGTACCCGGTCACAGCCGCTTCGGGCAGGATTACGAGATCGGGGGGCTCGGGCCATTCGGTCAGCTGGGCGAACAGCGTGCCGAGCCGCTTGACGTTGGTGGCGTACTCACCCTTGGCGGGCTTGAACTGGACGACGGCGAGCCTGAGCATCGTGGGGAAAGTATAGTGCCCCGGCCCGGAGGCGCGAGGCGGCTGAAGACGCCGTGACCAACCTCACCGACCTGCTGCGCGTATCTATGCAATATCCGCGGCGTTGCGCGCCGCCAACCGGACCGCTTGAGGCAGGGAGACAAGCTCTATGGCCCTCGTCGCTGTGACCCCCTCCACGACTAGAGGCCCCCTTTCCCCGCACCTCCACAACAAGCTCGAAGCCGCGATCGTCCTCCGGGGACTCGTGCAGCTGGTGCTGGATCAGGGCCCCGTCGAGGTCCTACCGCGCACCTGGTACCGGGAGGGCGGAACGCAATACCTGGAGGCGAGGCGCAGGGACAGCGGCGAGCGCATGGTTGTCCGCCTCGACCAGATCCGGGATGTGAGGGCCTATTAGCACAGAGTTGCAGAGTTGCAGGGTTGCAGGAGGTTGGTAGGTTACAGGTGCAGAAATGGCGCGGCCGGGCCGCGGGGTGATGGAGTTCACCCGAAACCGCGAGTTCTTCGCTGATGACTCCTACCTGACACGCCGTCGGTGGGGGTCTTTTTTGTGCCGCTGTACGCCTGGGTAGCCATCGGAAGCGCAGCGGGCGGCGTCGTCCGCTTCCTGCTCGGCACGTTCATCCAGCAGAAGACCGGATCCTTGTTTCCCGTGGGCACCCTCGCCATCAACGTCAGCGGTTCCCTGGCGCTCGGCTTCATCCTCCGCTACACCCTGGCGACCCACGCCGTCGGGCCGGAGATCCGCGCCCTGCTCACCGCCGGCCTATGCGGCGGGTACACGACCTTCTCCACGTTCAGCTACGAGACCGTGGCGCTGATCGAAGAAGGGGCTTACCATCGCGCCGCGTGGTACGTGGGCCTCAGCTTGCTGCTCTCGGTGGCGGCCACGTTCCTCGGCATGGGCCTGGCGCGCGAGGTGCTCAACCTGCGACGGAGGCTATAGACCGTGCACGGCTTCAAAGGTGAACGCGTGCTGATGCGCATCCACATCGGCGAGCGGGACAAGTACCAGGGCAAGCCGCTCTACGAAGCCATCGTCGAGTTGCTTCGCTCCCGGCACTACGCAGGCGCGACGGTGCTCCGGGCGGTGATGGGCTTCGGTGCCACGGCCCACCTCAGGACCGACCGCATCGAGGTGCTGTCGCTCGACCTGCCCATCGTGATCGAGTGCGTGGAGACGGAGGAGAGAATCACCGCCATCCTGCCGGAGATCGACAAGATGATCGACGGAGGACTGATCACCCTCGAGCGCGCCAAGGTCATCATGTACCGGGCTAACCTGCCGCCGGAGCGCAGGACCGCGAGCTGGCAGATGGACATGACCGGGCTCTGGGAGTCCGACGAGCCCAAGAATACCTAGCCCCGCGGGCCCGGGCCGACGGTCAAGTCACAGCGTGATGTAGACGACGACCCCGACCACGGCTCCCACCACCGCCATCGCCCCGAGTGACAGCGCGACGTAGCGCCGGAACCGGCCCGCACCCATCCCCACGGCGATGCCCAGCTTCACCAGCGTGTTCGCCACCGCCGCCACCGTCACCGCGGCGGCCGGCATCTGCCAGGCGCTGGGCCCGGGGCCCAAACGCGAGAACGCAATCGTGACTGCGTCCACGTCCGCGACCGCGGAGAGCCCGGCCGCCGCATAGGTGCCACCGGCTCCGAAGTACTCGCCTGCCCCATGCACCACGAGCAGGACGACACCGTAAATAGCTGCAAAGCTCAGCGCGGCCACGACGCTGAAGGGGTTCCGGATCCTGGTGCCCGATTCCGACGCCTCGTCGGGACGGCGGCGCGAGAGCACCCAGGCGGCGATCAGCCCGGCCAGGGTCATCGCCCCGATCGTGGGAAGGAGCCGCGGCAGAATGCCGGCGTTCACCGCTCCGGCCAGCACCGCGATCCTGAGCGGCATGATCGAGGAAGCCACGAGCGCGGCCGCCGCCGCTGGCCGCGCCAGCCCTTCGTCCGCACGCGACCGCTCCGCCATCGCCATCGTCACCGCCGTGCTGGAAACCAGACCACCCACCGCTCCGGTCACCTGCATGCCACGCCGCTCGCCCAGGAGCCGCATGGCCACGAACCCTACGAACGACAGGGCCGTGACCAGCACCACCACCAGCCATATCTCGCGCGGGTTCAGGACGTGCCACGGTCCATACCCCCGGCTGGGCAGCAGCGGCAGGACGATGACCGTGATGACGGCCAGCTCCAGGGCCGCGGTCAGCTCCTCCGGTGTGAGTGCCCGGGAAAACGCCTCGAGCTTCGGCTTCGCCACCAGCAGGACCGCAACCGCAACACCGCAGGCGCCCGCCACGACCAGTTCGCCGGCGCCCGCCAGCGCCCCCAGCAGGAAGGTGGCGACCGCCGCCACCTCGGTCGTGGCGCCGATGTCCCCGCTCGCCGAGGAGCGGACATAGGACACAACGGCGATCGCGGCGATCGCGAGCAGGCTCATCGCCAGCAGCAACGGCCCGACGCGATCCACGAGCAGCACCGGAATCGCCCCCGCCAACGCCACCAGCGGGAAGGTTCGCACCCCCGCGAAGATCTGACGCGCCTTTCGCACTTCCGCTCGCTCCCGATCGAGGCCGATCAGGACCCCAATCATCAGCGCCACCAGCAGGCGCTCGAGCGCCACCACGGTCGAGTCGTTCATCGTCCCATGAGCCCCGAGTCGAACGCGCTGCCCACCAGCGAGGCCCGGCCCCGGAACGCCGTGGCCGTCACGCCCACCGCCCGCTGCGCCGGCGCTGCAGCGAGCGCTCCATACCAGCCCGCCAAGACCGGAACGAGTTTCTGCTGGTCCACCAAGACATCTCCGTGCTCCTCCACCGTGGGATCGGCCACCATCGCGCCGCCCGATTGCCGCGCCGCCAGCTTCACCGACTTCCAGGTGACGAGCCAGTACTTCCGCCCGGCGAGCACGGTGTCGCGCAGATCACGGTACGTGGTAATCAGCGACCCGCGCGCGCCGCCCGACCGCGGGAGATCATCGAATCTCAGCGTGTCCACCCATTCGTGGCCCTTGGGCGGCCACCATACGGGCAGCCGAGGAACCACGCGGCGCAACTCCAGCGGAAGCGCCGAGGGCAGCACGTCGTGGCAGGCCGCGACCGCCGGATCGCATCCGGACTCGATGTCGTTGAACTCCCCGAGCCGGGTGAGTCGCACGTAGTAGTGCAGCGTGTCCTCCGGGTAGACGCGCCCACCCCGGGGCCAGGTACCGGGCATCGACTGGACCTTCGAGACGCTGTCATTCCACACCCGGTAGCGGTCGTCTCGCACCACGAAACGCAGCAGTTTCGTCTCGTCGTAGCGCAAGACGAGCTGCGTGTCGCGCACCGTTTGCGCGACGTATTCGACCCGGTAGGCGAAAGCGTCCGGCCAGTCGTAGCCCGTCGGATTCGGTGCCCGGGCGGACTCCTTGGTACAGCTGCCCAGCACAACCGCGACAAGAAGGCCCGACAACCGGGATGTATAGTGTCGCGTGAGTGTCGTCATGCTGTGTTGATAGTCACTAGTGCGTTGGCCATGGCAAAGATCGCGGGTGCGCCGTAACCAGCACCCGCACCGACAGCGCGGGGCCAGAGGAGACGATTCAGCGCCGGGGAGGCGCCTTGGCCTGCGGCGCTCCCTGCTGTTGGTCGGAGCGCGGTCCGACCGTGTCGCTCCGGGGGGCGGCGGTATGAATCGGCGCGATCGACGGGAGTGATGGGCTAGAGTTGCCCATCGTCCCGACCCAGCGACCCAAGAGCAGCGACGCCGCCACCAGTACCAGGGCTCCGATCGCCTGGACCGCGCGGCGGCGCGTGGTCGGGATCATCTTCCGCAGCCGCACGTTCTCGCGCCTGAGGTCCAGCTTCTCGATCGCCCGCTCAACGGTCGCCACCAAGTGCGGCAGATCCACGGGTTTGGTGAGAAAGTTCTCGGCGCCGAGCTGCATCGCGCGCACGGCGGTGGCGATGTCGCCGTAGCCCGTCAGGAGAATCACCAGGGCTCTCTTCTCTCGCATGATCTCCAGGATCTTCATACCGTCGATGTCCGGGAGCCGGAGATCGAGGATCGTCACGTCGGGGTCCTGGGACTTGAATCCCGAGAGCCCTTCCTGGCCGGTAGCGGCCCGAATGACCTCGTAACCGAGGCGAGAGAAGTAGTCGCTCAGCCCCTTGAGGACGGCCTCGTCGTCGTCAACGACAAGGATTCTTCGCCCCTCGCCACTCTCGAACTGCTCGTAGTCGGCCATGGGGGGCAACTTAGGGCGGCTCCGCCCGCTCCGCCAGATTGCCGGAGGTGACCGCCGGCCCGCGCAGGCGGATTGGCGCTCCGCGCCGACATGCAGCACTTTCCAGCCAGGCTCCGGACGGCCGTCCTCCCCTGCCGCCCGGCTCAAGTGGGATCGCTGGTACGCCGATTGCTGAGAACCTCGGCGTACCGCTGGTTCGGTCTTTCGGGAGGAGCACATGTCCGCACGATCTTCACGCCTCGCGCGCCTCGCCCTCGTCACCACTCTCCTGGCCGCGCCGGCGGCGGCTCTCGCGTACGGAGTCTGGGTCCACGCGGTCGTCCCCATCGAGGTCATCAGCCGCCTCGATCCGAAGCTCTCGCCGGCCATCAAGACGACGATGGTCTCCGGCGTGACCGACGCCGACCTCGCGCGCTTCCGCGTCTGGTTCTACGACCGGGCAGTCGCAGTCAAGGACAGCGGGATCCACCGGGCGTTCCTCAAGCGCTACCTGAGCGCCGCAGCCTTCGACGCCAAGGCCTTCAAGGCGTTCCTGATGATGAACCCCGAGGCGCAGGTGCTCGGGGTGGATCCGTTCGCGGCGGTCTACGGCGCGCGCACCAGGAACGACATCGCGCAGGATCCCACCACGTCGTACCAGCCGGGCCAGAAGGTGAGCATCGCCACCGCGCTGGAGATGGGCTCCGTCTACGTGGACATCGACCGGCGCAACCAGGACCGGCTCTATCGGACCCCTGACGGCCGAGCGGTGCTGACGGCGCACGGTGACACCGTGCCGATGGACCCGATGACCCTGAACTGGGGCAGACTGACCGGCCTGTCGAGCCAGGCGCACGCGCACATCGGGCTGAACCACGAGCACCATTCCAGCGATCCCGGTGTCCTGTCGATGACGCCGTGGAACTTCGTGATCGCCATCGGCTTCCCGACCGATTCGGTGGAGTCGTACGCGGAGGCGAACGCCCAGCTCTACACGGACCTCTCCTACCTGGCGATGCTGTCCGGCGGCTCGGGCTCCGACATGCTGAGCGACCTCTATGCCGGCAACGCGATGCACTACATCGCCGACGTCGGAAACGCGATTCACACCTTGCAGGCAGGTATCGAGCGCTTCTACACCGACGCCACCATGCAGTACTGGATGAGCCGCTTCAAGACGGTGTTCGGCCTGTTCGGCGCGACGCCGTCCAGGAACAGCATCGGCCTCGACATTCTAACCAACCACCACACACTCTCGGAGAAGCTCTTCCAGGTTGAGCTCCAGCAGGCGTGGCGGCTCGATTCCCTGGGCAAGCGGGATTCCATTGCCGCCACGATGCGCGGCGTACTGGATGCGATGCGGAACGGGGACCCGATGTTCAAGCGGGTGCTCGACGGAGCGGTGATCTCCAACGCGGCGAAGTACTGGTACCCGCCGTACGGCAGCCTGATCGCCGGCACCCTCATCGACTCGAGCTACCAGGACGGAGCGACCATTTACCGGCTGACCCGCGAGATCGCCGTGTCCCGGTTGCACAAGCTCGGCGTGGCGATCGACTTCGACACCATCCCCGACACCAAGGTCTGGGACTACGTGCAGGACCGGAGCGACCCCGAGATCAGGGCGACCCTCGACACCTTCAACCTCTACCAGGGGAAGGCGCTCGCGCGGGTGCATGACGCGCTCACCTCCTGGTGGGACCGGTACATCATCACCGGCCGCACGGCGCCCAAGGACCGTTCCGCACTCATCGACGGCCTCATCAAGCGTGTGCTGCGAGCCCAGCTCAACTACCTCAACGCAGCCGACGCGCGGCGGCAGGAGTACATCGACTCGCACGGGGGCTTGAAGAAATAGGCGTGAGCGCGCCACCGATCCTTCCGGAGTTCGATCGCCTCGGCCTGGCGCGCGCCTTCGAACAGCAGCTCACCGGCGACGTAGAGATCACACTGTCGTTGCCCCCCCATCCCCACGACGAAGAGGGGATGGGGGCGGCGCGACGCTCCGCGGCCCTGGTGGGCGAGCTGGCGGCCCTGTCACGCAAGCTCCGGGTGGTCTCCGCCCCCGCGCCGAGCCTTCCCGATCTGGACGAGGATTCGCCGGCCGTCATCACGCTCCGGGGCAACGCGCAGGGCGGCGTGCATCTGGCCGGCGCGCCGGCAGGGTACGAGGTGCCCATCCTCGTCAACGCCATCATCGACGTCTCGCGGGGCGAGACGGGGCTCGCCCCCGCCATGGTAAAGGTGCTGGCGGAGCTGCGGAACCCCGTCAGGCTCCGGATGCTCGTCAGCTCGACCTGCCCCAACTGCACTGCGGATGCGAGACTCGCCCTCCAGATGGCGATCGCAAGTCCTCACGTCGACGCCTGGGTGATCGACGCAGCCCAGGTGCCGCGGCTGGCCCGGCGGATCGGCGGGACCAGCCTGCCTTCCGCGCTGATCAACGACATCTGCTGGGTCCCAGGCGCCCAGCCCGAGCTAGCCCTCCTGGCACGAGTGCTGTTCGCGGGCACGTGACGCTCCCGCTCGTCATCGACACCGATCCCGGCATCGACGACGCGCTGGCCTTAATCCTCGCCGCGCGCGCCCCCGGCTCACGACTGCTGGCCGTCTCGGTCTCGTACGGAAACACCACGCTGGATCGCGCCGCGCGCAACGCGCGCCTGGTGCTGGCACGGGCCCAGTGCCACGTGCCCGTCTTCCCGGGCTCCGACCGCCCGCTCGTGCGGCCGCTGGTCACCGCCAAGGAGACACACGGGTCCGAGGGACTCGGCGACCACGACACCCCACCGCCGGAGCCGGTCACCCCGAGCGTGACGAGCATTGTGGACGCGCTCCGGGCCGCGGGGGAGCCGGTTACTCTCGTGACCCTGGGCCCCCTCACCAACTTGGCGCTGGCGTTGCGCAGCGATCCTGCGTTCCTGCGTTCACGGGTGAGGCGGCATGTCGCGATGGGGGGGAACATCGCGGCTGCTGGCAATTCCGGAGGGCTCGCCGAGTTCAACGTGTGGTGCGATCCCGAGGCCGCGGCCGAGGTCTTTGCCGGAGGGCTGGGGACGGAGCTGGTCGGACTGGACGTGACGCGCCGCCTGGTGATCACGGCGCCCGGCGTCGAGCGACTGGCGAATCACCCTGACTCCGAGGCCCAGTGGTTCGGGCGGTTGCTGGGCTTCTACGTCCGCTTCCACCACCACCACGAGGGGCTGCCGGGCGCCGTGATCAACGATCCGCTCGCCGTGGCGCTGGCGCTCGTGCCCCGCTGGGGGAGCGCTGAAACACTTCATCTGACCGTGAACCTCGCGCAGGGTGCGGGCCGGGGCGAAACCACCGTGGGCCTCCCCTCCGACCCGCCGGTCAAGGTGTACCGTGACGTCACGCTCGCGCCCGTGCACGCTCTCCTGCTCGAGCACCTGTTCGGCGCGTGGCTTACGGAGAGCGATTTTCTCCCCTAGTTTCCTGCGCGGATGACCGGACCAGAGACCGTTCCACCCAGAGTCGCCATCGTCGGCGCCGGAACCATCGGCCGCGGCTGGGCCGCGCTGTGCGTGTCGGCCGGATGGGAATGCACCCTCATCGATACCGATACCAGGGTCGCCGACCAGGCTACGGGCGAGGTCGCGCGGCGCGCCCGGGCCCTCGTCGCTATGGGGCGTGCCCCCGCCGAGACCGTCGAGCAGGGCATCCGAAGCGTCCGGATGGGCCGCTCGCTGCTGCACGCGTGTGGCGACGCTGACTGGGTCATCGAGTCGGTGCACGAGGATCTGCACGCCAAGCAGCGCATCTTCGAGAACCTGGGCCAGGTTGCGCGGCCCGACGCCATCCTCACCTCGTCCTCGAGCGGGCTGCTGATCAGCGAGATCGCCGCCCACTGCCGCGACCAGCAGCGCTGCCTGGTGGCCCACCCCCTGAATCCGCCCGAGCTGATTCCGCTGGTCGAGGTCGTGCCCGGCAAGTTCACTGCGGCGTCGGCCGTCGAGCGGGTGCGCGGGTGGCTCCGCTCTCTCGACCGGATCCCCATCGTCCTCAAGCGGGAGGTCCCCGGCAACGTGGTCGGGCGCATCGCCGCCGCGGTCTGGCGCGAGTGCATCGACCTGGTGCTGTCGGGGGTCATCGACGTGGACGACATCGACCGCGCGGTATCGTTGGGGCCCGGGCTAGGCTGGGCGGCGGCCGGCCCGCATCTCACCTACCACCTCGGCGCAGGGGACGGCGGGGTCAAGGCGTTCCTCGAGCAGCTGCTCGTCTCCTTCGAGGGATGGTGGGGGAGCCTGGCGCAGTGGACCAAGCTGGAGCCGGAGCAGGTCCAGGCGCTGACCAGCCAGATCGAGCGGGCCTACGGCGCCAACCTGGAATCGATCAGGGATGCCCGCGACCGGCGTCTCGCGGCCATTCTGCAGGCCCTGGAGCGCGCCCGCAAAGCCTGACGCCGCGCCGGCGCGCCCTGCGGAGCGGCTAGCTTCCCACCGCCGCGTTGAGTTGTTGAAGCACCCGCTCGGTGAGCCCCCAGATCGTGTAGTCCCCCACAACGATCGACTCGAACTCTCGCACCTCACCCTGAAAGCTGAGGCGGAATGGCTTCCGCAGCCCGGGGTCGAACAGGTCGCGCACCTTGAGCCAGACCGCCTCTTCCGCCTCGGGGCCGGCCTTCGCGGCGAGTTCCCGCGGCACCAGGAACACGTAGGGCGTCACCACCAGCGGGGGGAGATAGGGCGTGCGCGGACTGACGTCGTCCAGGGCGCCGACCAGGACTCCCGCATCGGCCAGCGATATCCCGGTTTCCTCCTCGGTCTCGCGCCGCGCGGTCGTCTCGAGCGAATCGTCGGCCGGAGACGAGAACCCTCCCGGCAGCGCCATCTGGCCCGACCAGGGGTCTCCCACGCGCTCCCGGCGCTTGATGAACAGGATGGCGGGCTCCCGCCCGGCGGTCACCAGCGCCGCCACCGCCGCACGCCTGGCCTCCGGCCGCTCGACGCGCTCCGCGGTGCGGGACGCGAGCACGGCGCACAGGCGCTCGGTGAACCCCGCTAGTTGCTGCGGCAACACCGGGAAGATCGGCGCCCGAGACGCGGCACTATGGGAACCCTCAGCTACGATTACGATGCGTGATCCAGCTTACACTCCTCGGCAAGTATCACCGCCGGCACCGCGAGCGACAAGTTCAGCGAAACTTTCCCTCTTGCGCGGGTGTTTAGATTAGTAGGAACCCAGTCCGGGAGGGTGTATCCGCATCTTCGGTGTCAGTCTGTTGGCCGTCGCAGCTCTGGCTGCGGCCGGCCTGCTGTGGAAGCGGCGTCGGGAAGAACTGCTCGCCCGCGTCTCCCTGCCCAGGGAGCGGGACCTCGAGGAGCTGAGGGAAGCAGGCTTCTAAACGCGGTCGCACTCACGCAGCCGTCGAGCGGCCCGGGCTTCTCAGCCCGGGCCGCTTCGCTTTTCGCCTCAGGACAGCGCCGCGGAGAAGAACTCCACCGTGCGCGACAGCACGTGGTCGAAGTCTGCGTTGCTTCCGGCCCATGGATGCCGCACCCCGAACGTGTGGCCGGTCCCCTCCACCAGCAGCAGCTCACTCCGCCCGCCGCCTGAACGCGAGGCCACGCTCAGTCTCCTGGCGTGGTCGGTGGACACCGATTCGTCGGCCGCACCGTGCACGATCAGCCAGGGAGTGTGGAGCCGGGATGCCGCGCCGAGGACGTCCAGCGTCCCGCCGCCATTGGCCTCCAAGTCGTCGAGCAGGTCCAGCCGGACCGGCAGCACCTGCCCCGTGCGCTGATTCACGACGTCGAGCCTCCCGTCGCGCCGCCATCGCTCGATGTCTTCCTCCGACCACCACAGGTAGCGGCACACCGCTGCCCAGGTCACCAGGGCCTTCACCCGGTGGTCGCGAGCGGCGTGGAGCAGCGCGGTGGCGCCGCCGCGGCTGTGACCCAGGAGCCCGATCCAAGGAGCGCCCAGCTCGGCCACGTAGTCCGCCACCACCGCCAGATCGGCCAGGTCGCCGGTGATCGTCTGCCGGCCCCAGCGCTCCAGCTCGTCGAACGACTCGCCGTCTTCGCCTACACCGCTGCCGGAGAAGTTGAACGACACCGCTGTGAAACCTGCCAAGGCCAGGCGGTCGGCGGCCCGCGGAAAGAAACCCCAGTCCTTGAATCCCTTAAAGCCGTGGCAGATGACGATGGCGGGCCTCGCCTCGCCCGGCTTGGCCCCGCTCCGGACGTCGACCCTGAGCGGACCGCCGTCGTGCCCGGCCAGTCGCGCTGGCGCTAGCCTGGGGGTGCCCACGGGACTAGCTTCCCTCCCCGGTGACTGCCCATCCTGTGCGGACGTCAGCCCCCTCGCTCGTCGCGGTCGGGCGCCGCATCGTCTCCTTGCGGGACGGTCTGGTCACCAAGTGGGCCCGGTTCATCGAAGAGCGCCAGACCGGCACCGTCGTCCTCGGGCTTCCAGCCACCGAGCGCCTCCTCAAGCTGATCGTGGATCTTCTCGCCCACATGAGCGGCCCCCTCCGCCGGGAGACCGACGAGACCTGGTTCGCGGCCACCGAGCTGTACGGCCGGCTGGCGGCGGTCCGTGGGCTGTCGGCTGGCGAAGTAGTCGAGGAGCTGCAGCACCTCAGGGAACTGCTGACCCGGGACATCGCGGACATCTTCGTGGCCCTGCCGGCCCGGCAGCAACTCCCCACCCTGCTTCGGCTCAACCGGGTCCTCGACCGAGGGGTGGCGAACGCCGTCGTGGGGTACACCGACGCGCTGGTGGCCACCATGTTCAGCCGTGAAGGCGTGCCGGTGCCGACGACCGACCACGTCCAGGAGCTCCTGGAGCAACTCGACGGCATCGAAGGGGAGCTGAAGCTCCTCGACGAGCGCTCAGCCCGCTGAGATTTCTTCGCCTCCATCGACATTGATCACGTTCCCCGTCAGCCACCCGGCTCCGGGCTGGCAGAGCGCCACAAGCGCGCCGGCCACATCCGGGGGCGTAGTGAGCCGCCTGGACGGGTTCTTTTTCGCCGCGCCCTCGAACAGCTTGTCGCTCCCCGGGATCTTCCGCGCCGCGGCCGTGTCGGTCACGCCCGCACGGATGGCGTTCACGGCGATCCCGTGCGGCGCCAGCTCGTAGGCCAGTTGGCGGGTGTGCGACTCCAGAGCGGCCTTGGCGGCCGACACCGCGCCGTAGGAGGCGATGGCGCGTGTCGAGCCCGACGAGGTCATCGAGAAGATGCGCGCGCCCGTCCGCAGGAGCCCGCGGCGGAACGCATCCTGTGTCCAGTAGACCAGGCTGTGGGCCATGACCGTGAGAGTCATGTCCATTTGCTGCTCGTTGATCGTGTCGTCGCCGACGAACGGCTTCAGCGCCCCGAAGGCGAGCGAGTGCAGCAGCACGCCGACGTCGGCGCGCTCGGCCTCGAGACAATCGAGCACCTCTTTGCGCTTCTCGGCATCGGCAGCGTTGACGTTGAAGAAAAGCGCCCTGCGCCCCAGCTTCTCGATCGCGCCTTTCACCTCCGCGACCTGAGGCAGCGATGCCTTGCGGTCGAGGTGGACGCCGCAGATCTCGAAGCCGGCGCCCGCGAGTGCGATGCCGCACTCGGCCCCGAAGCCGCTGGAGACGCCCAGGATCAGCGCCCAGCGCGGAGCGCCCTGTGCATTCGACACCGTGGAGACTCCCGGTTGGAGTGCGGTGAATCTCGCATTCGAGGCGGCCCCGGAGCAATCCTCCACCTCCGGGCGCCGGAACGGCCATGACAGCGCACACGCATTACCTGTGGTTCCAGACCAGGCAGCGCCAGGAGATCATCGACATCACCGACGACGTGGCGCGCGAGGTCGCCAAGAGCGGCGTGACCGAAGGTTTCGTTCTGGTCTCGGCGATGCACATCACCGCCTCGGTGTTCGTCAACGACCACGAGAGCGGACTGTGGCAGGACATCCTGCACTGGCTCGAGCACACGGTGGCGCCTTGGGACCCTTCCCGTTATCACCACAACGAGACGGGGGAAGACAATGCGGCGGCGCACCTGCGCAGCATGACGGTGGGGCACGAGGTCATCGTGCCCATCACGAAGGGTGCGATGGACCTGGGACCGTGGCAAAGGGTGTTCTACGGGGAGTGGGATGGGCAACGCAAGAAACGAGTGATTATCAAGGTGATGGGTGAGAAGTGACGGGAAGGTGATGGAGTGATGAAGGTGATGAGGTGATGAGGTGAGAACTACCAGTCAGGGCGCGGCTTCTGATCTAACGATGACATAATGATGTCGCCACGGTGTTCCACGGGTACGGGGGGCAAATGAGCGACGTGATGCAGACCGAGGCGGGCTGGCTCCACCCATCCCGGGGGGCGTACCGGTACACGGTGCTGCTGTTCGTGGGGCTGCTGCCCTTCGGCAGCTACTTCGCCTACGACAGCATCGGGGCGATGGCTCCCACGCTGATGAAGGCCTGGCACACCGACCAGAGTGCGATCGGCGGCCTCTACACCATCTACAGCGTCGCGGCCATCATCTGCGTCCTGCTCTCCGGCTTGATGATCGACCGGATCGGGACGCGGCTGGCGAGCCTGATTCTCTCGTTCCTGGTGGTTCTGGGGGCGTGTGTCGTCGCGATCGCGCCGAGCCTTACCGTCGCGGCGGTGGGCCGCTTCATCTTCGGAGCGGGCTCCGAGTCGTTGATCGTGGCGCAGAGCGCCATCCTGGCCCGCTGGTTCCGGGGGCGCGAGCTGGCACTGTCCTTTGGTATCACACTCGCCATCATGCGCCTCGGGACGCTGTTCAGCTTCAACGGCATCTCATCGGTGTCGAGCCGGTTCGGCGTCGACGCGGCACTCTGGGTGGCGGCCGGGCTCTGTGTCTTCAGCCTGCTCTGCAACCTGGTCTACTTCGCGATGGACAAGCACGGCGAGCGCGCCCTCGGCCTCGCGGAAGCCGGGGCCGGCGACAAGATCGTGTTCGCCGACGTGAAGAAGTTCGGCCACTCGTACTGGTACGTGGTGGCGCTCTGCGCGACGTTCTACTCCGCGATCTTCCCGTTCACGGCGCTCTCGACCGACCTGTTCCACGAGAAGTGGGGCCTGCCGCTCACGGTGGACAGCGGCGGCAGCTTCTTCGGCGCCGTGTTCAACGACTTCCTGCACATGTTCTCGACGGCGGGGGGCACGACTTCAATCATCATCTTCGCCTCGATGTGCTTCGCGCCGTTCGCGGGCGGGCTGGTGGACAGGATCGGCCGCCGGGCGTCGCTGATGGTGCTGGGCGCACTGCTGATGATCCCCTGCTACCTGGTGCTGGCCTTCACGCGGGTGCCGCCCTACCTGCCGATGATCCTGCTGGGGGCGGCGTTCGTGCTGGTGCCGGCGGCGATGTGGCCGTCGGTGCCGCTCATCGTGGAGAAGAACGTCGTCGGCACGGCGTTCGGCCTCATGACGATGATCCAGAACGCGGGACTGGCGCTCTTCCCCTATCTCAACGGGAAGCTCAGGGTAGCGACGCACAACTATGAGGCGAGCATGGTGATGTTCGCGTCGTTGGGGGCGTGCGGCTTCGTGTTCGCTTTGCTGCTCCTCAAGGCCGATCGGCGGGAGGGTGGGGCGCTGGAGCGGGGCGCGGTCAAGGCGTAGCCCGGCCCCACGCCGGGGGCGGGCCGCCCGGCCCGCGCAACGAATTGCTCCGCAGTGCAACGGCCGGTGACCACACCGGCCGTTGTCTTTGCCATCGTGTGCGCCGTTCCTCACCGGAGCACACCGAGTGGCGATCGCGCCGCAACTGCTTGCACGCCTCGCATCGCTCGACGACCTGCTGGAACTGGCCGCCGCTCTGGGCTACACACCCGGCGGCGACGAGCTCAACGCCGCGGCTCGGGCCAGGCTCGGCCTGGACGGCGCAGGGCTCGCCACTCGCCGGGCCGCGATCGTCGGCCGGCACGCCTCGTTCATCGTATACGGCCTGGTCGCCGATACGCCTACCCGCTCCCAGGTGGCCGCGGCGACGGAGCGGCTCGCCCGCGCCACCCCCGGGGACCACAACCTCCTGCTGGTGCTGGACACGCGGGCGACCACGCTCGCGGTGGCCGCCGTCGCGCCACGCAACGGAGGCATCGCCGCGCGCCAGCTCCGCGTGGCGCTGCGTCAGCCCAGCCCCGTTTCGGCCGAGATCCTCGGCGGCCTCGCGGCGGGGCCGCGGGACACGCCGGTCGCCCTCGCGGTGCGCGCGGCGGACGTGCTCGAGGAGGAAGGGCTCACCCGTCGTTTCTTCGGCGACTTCTCCCGGTTTCACGCCCTCGCGGCGGAACGGCTGTCGGACATGCCGCGAGCCACGAGCGGCGAACGGCGCGATCTCGCCCTCGTGATCCTCACGCGGGTCTTGTTCCTCTATTTCGTGCAGGGCCGGGGGTGGCTCGCCGGCCGCAGCGACTTCCTACCGTCGCTTCTCGACACAGCGCTCGGTCGCGGCCACCCCTTTCACCGCTCGGTCTTCGAGCCGCTCTGCTTCGGCGCGCTCAACGCGCCCCCGGGCCGGCGCACGCGCGCCGCTCTGGCCCTGGGTGACCTGCCGTTCCTCAACGGCGGACTGTTCGAGCGCCACACCATCGAGCGCCGCTTTCCTCGGGCGATGCTGGACGACGAGACCTGGCGCACCCTGTTCGACGATCTGTTCGAGCGGTTTCACTTCACGGTGCGCGAGCGCGACGACGCCGACGCGGTGGATCCGGAGATGCTGGGCCGCGTGTTCGAGGGGCTGATGGCTCGCGAGCAGCGGAGGCACCGGGGCACCTACTTCACGCCGCGTCACCTGCTTCGCGATGTCGTGGGCCGGGCACTCGCGACCGCCCTGGCAAATCGTGACGTGGCGGCGATCAGGCAGATCCGGGTACTCGATCCGGCCGTGGGATCTGGCGCTTTCCTGCTCGAGGTGCTGACGCAGCTGGAGCAGGCACGCGAGGTGCTGTGCCCGGGCGAGCGGCCCGCGGAGCGGCGGCGCGCCATCGTCCGCGACAACCTGTTCGGCGTCGACCTCGACCCGATGGCGGTGCGGCTAGCGGAGCTGCGGCTCTGGCTCGCACTGCTGGTGGACGACGACGCGCGGCTCGAGGACGTCGCGCCGTTGCCGAACCTGGACCAGAACCTCCGGCAAGGTGACAGCCTCCTCTCGCCCCTCGAGGCGGCGCGGGAACTCCACAGCCCGGCCGCGGCCCGGGTGCAGGCGGTCGCCGAGCGGCGGCTCGCCTACTTCGGGGCGACGGGAAGAGACAAGTCCGCACTGGCCCAGGCGATTCGCGCCGACGAGCGGGCGCTGGCGCTCGAGGCAGCCGACGCTGGCATAGCGACGCTCACGGCCCGTTTGGCCGACGCCGCCGCGGCCACAGGCCGGGACCTGTTCGGCCGGCGCCCACGCCGGACGGAGGGCGCGGCACGCCGGATCGCTGCGTGGCGCCGGGAGCGGCGGGAGCTCGCGGCCGCCCGCCGCCGCATCACGACCGAGGAAGCGCTGCCGTTCTTTGCCTACGAGGTGCACTTCGCGGCCGTCCTCGCGGAGGGTGGTTTCGACGTCGTGGTGGGCAATCCGCCGTGGATCCGGGGCGAGCGTCTCCCGCTCACCTTCCGCAGCGCCCTGACCCGCCGCTACCTCGCCTACCGGGCCGCGACCGAACGCAAGGGCTTCGCCCATCTGCCCGACCTGTCGGTGGCGTTCGTCGAGCGCGCGCTCGACCTCACCAAACCGGGGGGCGTGGTCGGTTTCCTGGTCCCGAGTAAGCTGCTCCGTGCCGGCTATGCGGGACCGTTGCGTGCGCTGATCCGCCGGACGGCCTCCGTCGTCGCACTCGCCGATCGCGCTCACGCAACCGACAGCGGCTTCGCCGCCACCGTGTTTCCGCTCGTGATGGTGCTCCGCAAGGGCGCGCCCGCCTCCGACGGGCCGGTGGACGTGCGGGTTGTGGGTGCCTCCGGCCGGGTAGTGGCCGGCATCACCACCCAGCGCGATCTCGGTCTGGACCAGGTGCCTTCCCGCGCTCCCTGGCTGGCGCTCCCGGGCGACGTGGTTCGCGCGATCCGGCAGGTGCTACGCGCCGGTCCGCGCCTCGGCGCAGTGTATCGACCCACGCTCGGCGTAAAGACCGGCGCCAACGAGATCTTCCTCCGCACCGAGGCGCGGGCGGACGAGTTGCCCCCATCGTGCCGCAGGCGCGCGGTGCTGGGCCGCGACATTTCGCCTTTCGTGATTCGGCCGAGCCACGTCCTGCTGGCGGCCGTCGACTGCCGGGGTACGCCGGTCGAACGGCCTCCGAACGAGGTCTCGACCTTCCTCGAGCCGTTCGCCTCGCGCCTGGCGCGCCGGTCGGACGCCCGGAATGCCGCGCCCTGGGCGTTGTTCCGTACCGAGATCCTGCGGGGCCCCTGGCTGGTGATCTGGCGCGACATCGCCTTTCGACTCGAGGCGGCACCGCTCTGCCGCGACGCGCCCGACTCGCCGATCCCGCTCAACACCTGTTATGGCGTCGCCGTGCCCGACGCGTACACCGCACACTGGCTCGCCGGTTACCTCAACAGTGCGCCCGCCCGCAACGTCGCGGCGGCCCTCGCCGAGCGTGCCAGCGGCGGGGCCTACCGCTTCAGCGCCCTCACCATCGGAGCGCTGCCCATTCCGCCGCACCCCCAGAGCCATCACGTGCGCTGCCTCGCCGATATCGCCGCCGCCGCGGCGCGAGGCGAGAGCTGGGATTCCCATGACCTCAACTCACACGCAGCTCTCGCCCTCGACCTTTCGCCGGACACCACCGCGCTCCTCACGTACCTGGGCGACACTCTGCGCCGAGACGCTGGCGGGCATTGCTGATCCACTCTTCCCGGCGCTCACGCTCGCCAAGATCGCGCCGCCGTGCACAGCAGCCCGCACGATGCTCTTGGGGCTGTTCGATCCGCTCGACACCCCGTCTGCCGGCGAGCCCCTGCCGCCGTGGCTGCTGCCCCACCAGGCCGATGCCGTTCGCCGCTGCCGGGCGATCCTGCGACGCTTCGGAGGTGTGCTGTTGGCAGACGGCGTCGGGCTGGGCAAGACGTACGTTGCGCTTGCCCTCGCGCTCCTCGAGCGCGCACAGGGTGGTGACGCGGCGGCGGTCGTGCCCGCGGCACTCCGCGCCGAGTGGATGCGGGTGAGCCGCGAGACCGGGGTCCCGCTGGCTCTCCACACGCACACCCGCCTGGCCAGGGGAGCACCCGTGCTCGGGGATCGGGTCTCGCTGCTGCTGGTGGACGAGGCGCACGCCTTTCGAAACCCCGCCACCAGGCGCTACGGCACCCTGGCCGACCTCGCCGCAGGCCGCCGGGTGGCACTGCTCACGGCCACGCCATTCAACAACTCGCCGGCGGACCTGGCCGCCCTGATTCAGCTCTTTGCGGGACGCGACCGCTTCCGCGAATTCGGGGTTTCCGACCTGCCCGCGGCTCTCGCTGCCGCAGACCACGCCGGGGCCGCGCTCGCCCTGGCCGCGATCTCAGTGTGCCGCAGCCGGCGGCTGGTGCAGGAGCGTTTCCCTGACCTCCGCACGTCTTTCCCGGTGCGCCGTCTCCTTCCCGCCGTCGAGTACGATCTGGAGGCCACCTACGCGGGCGCACTCGATTCGCTGCTCGCAGCGCTGGGGGAAGTCGCCGAGACGGCTCCTGATCTCGAGCGCGGCGCGGCGCTGCTCCACCTGGCTCTGCTGCGCCGGCTCGAATCGAGCCGCGCGGCCCTCGCCCGGAGCCTGCGCCGCCATCGTGACTACCTCGCCGAGTGGTCCGCGGCCGCGGAGGCGGGACGCCGGCTCACGCGCCGGGAGTTCCAGGCGCTGTTTCCGCGCCACGACGGCGACGACACCCAGCTCTCGCTCCTGCCATTGCTACTGGGAGCGCCGGACACTGCGCCGCCGGTTGACCTGGCCGAGCGCCGCGCCGCGCTCGACCGGGCGCTGAGCATCGCCGAGATCCCTGCTGCGAGGAGCGACCCTAAGCTGGAGGCGCTCGAAGCCCTCCTCGCCGGAGAACTCGCCGGTCGCCGGACCATCGTGTTCACCGAGTACCGCGACACTGCGCTGCATATCGCCTCGCGCCTGCGGCAGCGCTTCCGCGTCCTCGCGGTCACGGGGAGCGCGGCGTGGGCGGGCCGGGACCAGCTCAGCCGGCGCGAGGCGCTCGACGCCTTTGCCCCCGTCTCCCGCGGCGCACACGCCGATCCGCTCCTCGAGGCCGACGTGCTGGTCGCGACCGACGTGGCCAGCGAAGGGATGAACCTGCAGGACGCCTCCGCCGTCGTGAACTACGACCTGCCCTGGAACCCGGTGCGCGTGATGCAGCGCATCGGCCGCGTGGACCGACTCGGCGCCCTGAATCGCGAGGCCGTACTCGCGCACCTCGTGCCGGCGGGTGGCTTCCGGCAGCTGACGGGCGTGCTGAGCACGCTGCGGGCGAAGCTGGTGGCCGGCCCCCGCGCCCTCGGCATCGAACCCGATCCGTTGGCCGCACTCTGGTGGGTCGGTCGCGGCCGACCATCGATGTGCGCACTGGAGGCTGAGAGTTGGCGTCGAGTGGAGCTGTTCGAGGCGGCCGATCGCTGGCGGATGGTCGCCGGCCCGTCTCAGGGCCGGCGACAACGCCGGCCGCTGATCGCCGCGGGGTTGGTGGCCGACCACGGCAAGCCCGCGGCCGGTTTGCTGCTGGCCCTGGAGTGGCCTGGCGGCTCGCGCATTCCGCTGCCCTTCGTCGTTGCGCCCAACGGCGCAGTGCGGACCAACGCCGTCGCGCTCGGTGAGCTCGCTACTCGCGCTCTGGGGGCCAGCGCCATGCCCGCTGCACCGAGCGACTTCGCGTGCGTCCTGGCGTCCGTGCTTCCCGAGGCGCGGAGCCGCCTTCTCACTCTCTCCGCAGCACGGTGGGGAGCCGACGCGACCGGCGCGAGCAGGCGCGAGGCGCTGCGAGTGCTGCTCCACGCCGCCCACCGCGCGGATGAGGCGCGAGACCCATCGGCCACCACGACCATTTCGCACGCACTCGCCGCGCTCCGGCACGAGTTGCCGGCGGGGCTCGAGCGAATGCTGGGACGCCTGCTGCGCGACGGCGGCGACCGCGGTCTCGCCGCGCGCATCGTGGAGAGCATCGCACCCGCGCTTCCCCCCGCAGGCCCCGCGCTCGACGGAGCGCCCCGATTGGTGCTGGTGGCCGCCATCGCGCTGGCCACGAGGTGCCCCAGTGCCTGAGGAGATGGCAGGCCGCGGAGGTGAGGTGATCAGAGCAGTTGCGAGACGCCGAGTTGCGAGTGGTTACCAGAAGCTAGAAATCCGGAGACGGTCCAGTCGCCGGTCGAGGGCCCCCGCGGGACCGAGGAAGGCGGGGTCCCCGCGAAGCAGGGGATGGCCCCTCGGTCCCATGGAGGCCCGAGACCGGCCGCGCACCGGCCCTGGCAACTGTCCTGATCTCCGACCGACTCCGCGCTATCTTCTCTCGATGCGATTCCGTGCGATTCTCTTCGACCTCGACGGCACGCTGATTGACTCGACTAGGCTCATCATCGAGTCGTATCACCACACGATGCGCGTGCACCGCGGCCACACGCTCCCTGACTCCGAGTGGATCAAGGGGCTCGGGACGCCGCTGCGCGTGCAGTTCCGCCGCTTCACCGACGACCCCGACGAAGTGCAGCGGATGATCGCCACCTACCGCGAATGGAACCTCGCCCACCACGACCAAATGGTGCGCGGCTTTCCGGGCGCGGTGGAGGCGACCCGCGCCCTCAAGGACCGCGGCGCCAAGCTCGGCATCGTGACCTCGAAGAACCGGCACGGCGTCCAGCTCGGCCTCGAGCTTTGCGGCTTCGACGGCCTGTTCGACACCATCGTCACGTCAGACGACCTCGAAGCCAGCAAGCCGGATCCCGCCCCGGTCCGCGCGGCCCTCACTGCCTTGGGCGAGCCGGCGAGCGCCGCACTCATGGTTGGCGACTCGCCCCACGACATCGCGGCGGGGCGCGACGGCGGCACCAGCACCGCCGCCTGCCTGTGGGGCCCGTTCGAGCGGGCCGCCCTCGCCGCAGAGCGGCCTGACTACTTCCTCAACTCAATTGAGGAGCTGGTGCCGCTGGTTCTGTAACTGCTTCAACTGGAGCCGCTTGGCACCAGTTTCCCCTCTTGCCAGCGCTGTCGTTCTTCGCCACACTTACTGGTGCAACCTCCCACTCGCCCGGAGCCGCCGATGCCCGAGGCTGGACGCATTCTGGTCGTGGAAGACGACGAGGCGCAGCGCAAGCTCCTCGTCGCCGTTCTGCAGGCCGACGGCTGGGCGACGTTCGAGGCCAGCTCGGGCGACGCCGCCGTCGAGTTGCTGGAAAAGGGCAGCGAGATCGACATCGTCCTCTCGGACCTCATGATGCCAGGGATGGACGGGCGCGGGCTTCTGGCCGTGGTCAACCAGCGCTGGCCGGAGGTGCCGTTCATCGTGATGACGGCGTTTGCCTCGGTGGACTCCGCCGTCGAGCTGCTGCACGCTGGCGCGTATCACTACCTGCCCAAGCCCACGAAGCTGCCCGAGCTGCGGATCACCGTCCGGCGCGCGCTCGAGTCCACGCAGACGAAGCGCGAGCTCGCCCGCCTGAGGCGCAAGGTGGGACTGCCCTCGGACGTGGTCGGTGTCTCGCGCCAGATGCAGCAGATCTTCGAGACCGCGATCCGCGTGGCCCCGAGTAGCACGCCGGTGCTGATCACCGGTGAGACCGGCGTCGGGAAAGAGGTCGTCGCACGGGCCATCCACGGGGCGAGCGGGCGCGAGAACTTCGTGGCGCTGAACTGTGCCGCGCTCCCGCCGAGTCTGGTCGAATCCGAGTTGTTCGGCTTCAAGCGCGGCGCCTTCACCGACGCCAACCGCGACCACGCCGGCCTGGTCGAGGTGGCCGCCACCGGCACCCTGTTCCTCGACGAAGTCGCGGAAGTGCCGCTGGCCACGCAGCCCAAGCTGCTGCGCTTCCTCCAGGACGGGGAATTCCGCCGCCTCGGCGATAACCAGTCCAGGAAGAGCGCTGCACGGGTGATCGCCGCGACCAACCGCGACCCGGCCGAGGAGGTCGCAGCCGGCCGGATGCGCGAGGACCTCTTCTACCGACTCAACATCGTCCACATCCAGATCCCGCCCCTGCGCGAGCGCCCGGTGGACATCCCCGCCTTGGCCGAGCAGCTGGTGGGGCGCCTGGCCGACCGGTACCAGCTCGCAACGGCAGCGCTGGCCCCGGAGACCCTGGCCGTCCTGACGGCGTACGCCTGGCCGGGCAACATCCGCGAGCTGGAGAATGTCCTCGCCCGGGCCCTGGCTCTGCGCAGCGGCCAGAGCATCACCCTGCGGGATCTGCCGCCCGAGATCACCAGGGCCGCACCGGCGGCGGCGGGTGCGGGGCTGCTGGAGCAGGAGCCGACGCTCCCCCTCGGCGAGGTGGAGCGGCGCTACATCCTGCGCGTCCTGGAGTCCACGCACGGCAACAAGCTAAAAGCAGCAGAGATACTCGGAATTGACCGATCGACCCTGCATCGCAAGCTCAAACAGATGCAGGGGATCGCGGCGCTGCAGCTCTAGCGGCCCTTCCAACCCCTGGCTCCGACCGCGTGTCCAAGTGAGTGAATGGAAAGGGCGCTGCGCCGCCCGGAGGACGGCTTGAGCCGTCCACCGACGCCCGATAGGTCCGCAGCCCCTGGCGTATCCGAAGCGGCGGATGTGGCCTTGGCTGCTTCGGGTGACCAGCGGGCGTTCGAGCGGCTCTACCGCCAGCACGTCGCGCGCATCCACTCCCTGGCGCGGCGAATGGTGGGAGGCGAGGGAGACCCGGACGAGTTGACGCAGGACATCTTCGTTCGGGCGTGGGAGCGATTGGGGACGTACCGCGGCGAGGCCGCGTTCGGCACGTGGCTGCACCGGCTCGCCGTGAACGCGATCCTCAACTGGCGGCGGAGCGAGGCGAGTGCGCGAGGCCGCATCGACGAAGGGGTGGACGCCGAATTGATCGCGGGCGTCCGGTCGGCCGGCGGTGAGGCGCTCGACCTCGAGGGTGCGATAGGAAGATTGCCGCCGGGAGCGCGGCAGGTGTTCGTGCTCCACGACGTGCAGGGATTCAAGCACGAGGAGATTGCCACGATGATGGGTGTGACGCCGGGAACATCGAAGGCGCAGCTGCACCGGGCGCGAATGCTGCTCCGCGCCATCCTGGAGCGGTAGCCATGGACGAGCATCTCGGCGAACGGTTGTCGGCCCTGGTGGACGGCGAGGTCTCGGGCGAGGCGCTCGACGCCGCCCAGTCGCACCTCACGGCGTGCGCCGAGTGCCGTGCGGCGTACGACGCCCTGCTCGGGATCAAGCGACACGCCGGTGCGCTCGACGATCGTCCGCCGGTTCGCGACCTGTGGCCGGGCGTCGCGGCGCGGCTGGCCGAGGGCGCCGCGGTGGTGCCGCTGGCGCCGAGGCGCCGGCGGTTCGTGTTCTCCGTTCCGCAGCTGGCGGCCGCTGCCGTCGTGCTGATGTCGGCGTCGGCGGGCGCCGTGCTGCTCGCCACGCACGCCGGGCGGCGGGCGACGCCCGTGGCGCCGGCGTCCCTCTCCGCCACGGTCCGGCCGGTCGTCGGCCTGGCCTCCGCCAAGGGCGTCGAGTCATACGACGTGGCGATCCGGGACCTCGAAAGCGTGCTCTCGGCGCGCCGCTCGACGCTGGACACCGCGACGGTGCGCGCCGTGCAGCAGAGCCTGGCTATCATCGACGCCGCGATCGGCCAGGCGGAAGCGGCGCTCGCGCAGGATCCGAACAGCATGTACCTGAACAGTCATCTCGAGCACGCGCTGGGGCGGAAGCTCGAGGTTCTCCGCCGCGTCACGACGCTGGCCGCGGCGAGCTGAGGAGATCATGAAACCGATCATCGCACTAGTGGCCATCGCCGCGACCGCGCTCGCACCCCGCGCGCTCAAGGCCCAGAACGTGGACACCACCATCGCCGTTCGGAGCGGGGCGCGCTTCGAGCTCAACAGCGTGTCGGGTACGATCAAGATCCTGTCCTGGACCCGCCCGCAGATCCGCGTGGTGGCGGAAGCCGACGGCGCCCGCGTGGACATCGACGCCTCGGCGAGCAGCGTATCGGTGCGCACCGTCCCGCGGCGCGGCGAGGGCGACGTGGACTTCACCATCACGCTGCCGGTCAGCACCGCCGTGGAAGTGCACGGAATCTCAACTGACGTGGACGTGAACGGCGTGTGCGGCGAGGCGAACCTCAACTCCGTCTCCGGCGGGGTCACACTGCGCTGCGGCAACGGCGACGTGCAGGTCGAGAGCGTATCCGGCGACGTGCAGGCGAGCGATGTCCGCGGCCACCTGGAGATCACCTCCACTAGCGGCGACGTGGACGTGCGGGGCGTGCACGGCGACGTCAGCGCCCGCAGCGTCTCCGGCGACGTCTCCCTCGATCGGGTGGACGGACAGGATGTCCGGGCGGAGACGGTGAGCGGCGACATCGGCTTCGCCGGGCCGATCCACGACGGCGGGCGGTACGGCTTCCACTCGCACTCGGGCGACCTGACGGTGCGGCCCGAGGGCGACCTCAGCGCCCTCGTCTCGGTCAGCACCTTCAGCGGGGACATGGAGTCGGATTGGCCCATGACCCTCAATCCAGGCGGCGGCCCGGTGCATCCGCGGGAGTGGGAATTCACGGTGGGCGCCGGCAGCGCCAGGATGAGCCTGGAGTCCTTTAGCGGAACGATCTACTTGCGGCACGGTGGCGCCGCGCGGCGGGGGGACAGATGAACTACTCAGTGATGGGCTTGGCGGCGGTGCTGGCTTGCGCCCCCGTCGTCACAACGCGGCTGACGGCACCCACCCCCCTCGCCCCGCGCGCGCAGGGTAACGAGTGGAACTGGCACGGCGGGATCGCGGCCGGGAAGACGCTCGAGATCCGCGGCGTCAACGGCAGGATCGAGGCCGAGCCCTCGAGCGGGAACGAAGTGGTCGTGACGGCCACCAAGCGCGCCCACCACAGCGACCCCGACGATGTGAAGATCGAGGTCGTCCAGCATGAGGGCAGCGTCACGATCTGCGCCGTGTATCCCGGCGCGTCGAACAGGTGCGGCCCGGACGACGACTACCACATGAGCACGCACAACAACGACGTCGAAGTCGAGTTCCGCGCTCAGGTGCCCGCGGGAGTCGTCTTCCACGGCAGCACGGTGAACGGCGACGTGGAAGTGAACAACCTCGCGGGGCCGGTGAACGCCGAAACCGTGAACGGCGGCGTGCACCTTGAGACCGCCGGCGGCGACGCTTCCGCCAACACCGTGAACGGCAGCGTGACGGCGGTGCTCCACGGCCAGGGCACCACGCCGCTGCGCTTCAAGACAGTGAACGGCGGGGTGACCCTGTCGGTTCCCAAGGACCTCAGCGCCGACCTGGAAGCGGAGACGGTCAACGGCTCGATCGAGACCGATTTCCCGATCACGGTCACGGGACGGATCAACCGGCGGCACCTCGACGGCCGCATCGGCCAGGGCGGCCGCAGCATCAAACTCGAGACCGTGAACGGTTCAATCCGGATCCGCGCCCTGTAGCGACGCGGCTTGCTCCGCCGGCCGGGCCCGACTACAATCGCCCCTCCACACCGGAGGGGCGATGTCGTTCGAGCCGTTCGCGATGGAGCGCTGGCAGAGCACCTGGGAGAACCGGGTCCGTTACAACCTCTCCGAGAGCGGCGTGCACCCGCTGTCCGTCGCGGAGCTGCTCTCGCTGGCAGGTCTGACGCTCGACGCCGTGGCGGCCAGCCGACTCGGCTACCCGCAGTCGAACGGCAGCGAACCCCTGCGCACGGCGATCGCGGCGCTCTACCCCGGCGCGACGCCCGAGAATGTGCTCGTCACGAACGGCAGCGCGGAGGCCAACTTCTGCGCCTGCTGGCACTTCCTCCAGCCCCGCGACCGCGTGGCCATCGTCCTGCCGACCTACATGCAGACCTGGGGATTGGCGCGGACGTTCGGCGCGCCGATCGCGCCGATCTGGCTACGCGAGGAGCTGGGCTGGCAGCCGGACCTCGCCGAGGTGGACATCGCGATCACGCCTGCGACGAAGCTCGTCATTGTAACGAACCCGAACAATCCGACGGGCGCCATCCTCTCCGAAGATGCGGTCGCGCGGATCGTCCGGCGCGCCGCTGAGACCGGCGCTTGGCTACTTTCCGACGAGGTCTACCAGGGCGCGGAGCGCGAGGCCGGCCCCACGCCGAGCCTGTGGGGCCGCGGCGAGCGCGTCCTGGTCACGAACGGCCTCTCGAAGGCCTACGGCCTGCCGGGGTTGAGGATCGGCTGGTGCGTCGCGCCGCCGGCGCTCATCGCGGAACTGTGGGCGCGAAAGGACTACACGACGATCGGGCCCAGCGTGATCTCCGACGCGCTGGCGACCCGGGCCCTGGAGCCCGGTGTGCGGCTCAAGATCCTCGAGCGGACGCGGACCATCCTTCGGGCCAACTGGCCTGTGCTGGAGAGCTGGCTGAAGTCGCAGGTCGACCAGTTCCGGTTCCGCGCTCCCGACGCCGGCGCGATCTGCTACGCGCACTACCGGTCCGGCATCAACTCGTCGGCGCTCGCGGAGCAACTCCGGCGCGGACGCGACGTCTTAGTGGTGCCGGGGGACCAGTTCGGCATGGATCACTTCATCCGGTTCGGTTTCGGACCCGAGCAGGCCGACCTCGAGGCAGCGCTTGCCAGGCTCGGGGAAGCGTTTCGGGATCTCGACTAGCGGCCCAAACGCTGCGGAGCCTCGATCAGCGCGTGTAGGACGGCGCCAGCAGGCGTGGCGGCGACGCATCGGGGTTGGGGCCAGGGCATAATCGCAAAACGTTGTTAGGCAGCGACTTGCGTTGATGCTCCGGCCGCTTGTCCATGGCCCGGCTCTTGCGGATTCCTACAGAAAACGTCGAATTAGCCCCTATTTCGCGGAGGGAGGACGCTGATGGATCGCAGGCCTTTCGAAGCACCGGTGATCAAGGACGAGGTGTCCTTGGTCGAAGGCACGCTGGCGTCAGGCGCAGTCATTAGTTAAGCCCGTCGCCGGGTGAAGCGTTCCGCGCGCCAGCCTACCAGGCTGGCGCGCTGCATTTGGGGGGGTGATCCTCTGAGCGTGACGATGCGAGTGTTGTGTGACGAGCCGGCATTGCGCCGGGAGGTCGAGACGTGGCTGGCGGATTCGCGCCTCGTTCCTCCGCGGCCGGTCAAGTTGACCATCACCGTGGTGAAGAAGTCCTGGAGCGGAGAGGATCGGCGGCCAGTGCTGAGGCAACCCGACCTGAATCTGTATTACGGGCCGCCCGACAATTGCCTGCGTCTGGTGTGGCGTGACGGAACGGGACACGCGGTCGTATCGGCCAAGTCCGGCACGGCGGTAGTGGAAATCGCCGGAGCGGTCGCGCACCGCCCGGAACTATGGCTGCGCCCGTTCCTCCTCCTCGTCGTGGCGGCGCTGCTTCGCGGCGCCGGCTGGAGTCACATCCACGCCGCGACGGCTGTGGACCTCAAGGGGCGCGGCTGGCTCATCGCAGGAGACTCCAACTCGGGGAAATCGACAACCACTGCGCTGCTGGCCTCCCGCGGCTGGTCCGTCGGCACCGACGACACCGCGTTCCTCGTGGACGGCACAGCCCCAGTGGAGATCGTTGGGTGGCACGAGCCCATCGCGCTCCGAGAGGGCGGCTACGAGTTGCTGGGCCTCGAGGGAGGCCAGCTCCTCACCCGGCGCCGGAAGACCGGCTTCCTGCCCGAAGAGCTTGGCGGTCGGTGGGTGCACAGCGTGGCGCCCGACATCATCGCGATCGCCGCAATTCACGACGGCGCAACGTCCCTGGAGCCGCTCCGTCCCGCGCTCGCCGTAGCGGACCTGCTCTCCTGGTCGCTCCTCTTCATCGTGGACCCGGGCGGAGCCCAGCGCCACCTCGAGCTCGTCACGCGTCTCGCCGCACAGGCCCGGTGCTACCGCCTGCGCCTCGGCCGCGACATCTTCGAACACCCCGATCTCCTGAGCACGCTCATCCCATGACCGTTCGTTACCAGCGTCATCCGAATGTCCGCCTCACCGCGCTCGAAGGTGAAGGCGTGGTCCTGCATCTCGACGACCGGCGCTACTTCACCGTGAACGCTACCGGCCTGACGCTCCTGGAATCGCTCGTCGAGCCCCGTACGATGGACGAGCTGGTGGCGGCGCTGGTGCGCGAGTACCGCGTGGCGGCGCCCGAAGCGACCGCTACGGCTCAAGCCTTCCTCGAGCAGTGCGCGAGCCGGGGCGTCGTGCAGACGCTCGAGGCGTGAGCGCAGAGCTGCGCTGGAAGGTTCGCACGGTGCTCGCCGCGCTCGTGCTGCCGCCGCTGCTCTCCGTCGTTTCGTTCGCGCGGCTGGCGCGCTGGATCGGCGGGCGCCGCCCGGCGCAGGCCCTGGCGCCGCCGGAAGCTGACCTCGCGGAGTGGACCGAAATGATCCTCCGCCGCCTGCCGCCACCGTGGCGCTACACCTGCTTGAGGCGCGGCGTCGTCCTGTATTACCTGCTCAGGAAGTCCGGCCGCGAGGCCACGCTGCATATCGGCGTGCGGCGCGACGCCGTGGGCTCATTCGTCGCCCACGCTTGGCTCACCCGCAAGAGTTCGCTGCTCCTCGAGCCGCCCTCGAACCAGCTTGCGCAATACCGCATCATCGCATCCTTCCCCGAGACGGATCCCGCCGCGCCATGAGTCGCGCGCTGGCGCGGCTGCTGCTCGATACGCTGCGGCTCACGCCCGTGCCCGACCGCGCCCGGCTGGCCGAGCGGTGGGCGGACCCTGGTGTCGCCGCCAAGGCCGGCGCAATTGCGGCATGGATTGCCTACGAGCAGGGCGAGCAGTGGCTGCTGCGGCGCCTGGCCGACAGCGGCGCGCTCTCTTGCGCGCCCGCCACGCTGGTTGAGTCGCTGCAGCTCGCCGCGCGAACGGACGCCAAGGCCGGCCTCGCCGTGGACGCGGAGACCGCGGACGTCTTGCAGCTGCTGGCCGTGAAGGGTGTACCGTGCGTGCTCCTCAAAGGTCCGGCGCGCCGCGCGGCGGTGGCGCTCTACCCCATGGCCGACGCCCGGCGCACGGCGGACGTTGACCTGCTCGTCCCCGCTGTGGCGGCCGAGGGCGCGTGGCGGTTACTGGTCTCGGCCGGCTACTCGCCGCTGTACCCGTTCGACCCGGACCGGGCGAGGCCCGGCGAGAGCGAGTTGTGGAGATTTGGCCCAAACCCACACCATCTTCGGGAACTGACGCGGCCAGGTGGGGCCTCAGTCGAAATACACGTTTCGTCTGGTCGCCAGCTGCCGGCAGACGTCGCCTGGGAGCGGATGAGCCGAGACGCGACTGAACTCAGGTGGCAGGGTCTCACCGTACGCGTGCCTTCCGCCACCGAGCTGTTGTGGCACGGCCTGACCCACGCGAAGCCGTCGGAGCAAGGTGGCTGGGTACTCCGCTACTGGCTGGACGCTTCGGCCGTTCTCGCGGCTGCCAACGTGGATTGGACGGCGATTGAGGCGCGGATGGCCACGAAGGAACTGCCCGACCCTCTCCGTGCACGGATGTGGCTCTCGGCGGCGGCCCAGCTCGCCGGAGTCACGTTGCCGGAAGCGGCGGCGTCTCCCAGGGCCTTCCCACTGCTGCGGTTCATCGCGTGGCAACTCAGGGTGTTCGCCCGACCGAGGATGGGCACTGCGTGGCGGGAAAAGCTGCTCGATGAAGCTGAGCGGACCGAGCTGGGCTTCAGCCTTGCGCCGCTCGTAGCCGGGCGTTCGTGGCCGATTCACGTCCGACGGCGGATCGCGACACTGGCCGCTCGAGCGGCCTACCTGGCCTGGAGATTGCCACCGCAAAGCCGCTAGGCGGGATCGCCCTCACACGGCGGCCGGCAACGCGGCGACTCTGCGGTGGAGCACTAGTCCGAGCGCGAGGCCGGCGGCGGCTCCCAGCAGTTCGCCCGGCGGTGTCGGCATCAGGCCGGTAGCGGCCGGTAGGAGCACCAGTCCCGCAGCAACACCGACGACGACCAATGGGCCCGTCCTTCGGCCCGTCAGCCAGAAGCCGAGTGGTACCAGCATGAATCCCACCCACAGGTCGTCGAGCAGGAGGCGGAGCCAGGAGGGAAACGCCTCGGTGAACGAGATCAACCTCCAGCCGCGGCCCACCGTGAAGCCTAGGCCACAGGAGGCCCGTCCGTTCACCCCGAGGCAGTAGCCGTTCCCGTCGGCACGCACCACCACGTCTAGGGAATCGCCCGCCGCGATGCCGCGCAGCGCGCCCTCAGCCCGCAGGCCGGGTTGCTCCAGGCGCAGCGCCGACGCTCGGGTCCGGTAACGAAGCACCAAGTCATCCCGGTCGGGACCGACGAGGACTATCTCGCGTTCCTGGCCGTCGTAGATGCTGAAGAGAGAGCCAAGGGCCGGCACGCGCGGCCCACCCACCGCGCGAATCAGCAGCGGAGCCCGTGCGAGAAGCAAGGCGCGCGCCTCTGCGGAGTTTGCCAGCGGGCCCCCACCCGGCAGGTCGCGTGGCCCGACAGACGCTTGTAGGACATGCCCACGGTACCATTGCAGGTGGCCGAGGTCTGGCGTCCACTGGCCCCAGTAGGTGGAGCGCGGCAGATCCTGCTGGAATAGTACGCCGGTCGCCCCAAGGACCCCCAGAACGACGCCAAGTGTACCCACCATCAGCAGCACCTTATGGCCCGCCCGTGGCCTCAGCCACCACGCAGACCGACGCACGACGGCAAACCCGACGGCCGCCCCGACGGTGTTGAACACCACGTCACCAAGACTGGCATCTCGACCCGGAATCCAGATCTGCGCCGTCTCAACGGCAAGCGACAGGAGCGCAGGCGCGAAGGCAACCCAGGCACCACGCCAGCCGCACAGAGCGATCGTTGCGCCGAGGGGTGCGAAGAGGATGACGTTTCGCAGCGCGTCGGCTGCGCCGCGGTCTCCGCAGAGCAGACAGAGAGAGATCGGCTGCGGCGCGCCACCACTCGGAGTGAGCGTCGCGACGAGCACAGCGAGGAGCACGAGGGCAAAGGCGCCGCGGGCGAGCGGCGTCGCGCTCGCTGGAAACCGGAGGATCTTACTCCCCTCGCTCGCTCCCGTGCGCCACCAGCGGCGGGGTGGAGGCTCGGGCAGAGCCGGCTGCGCCAGAGCGCAGCACGCGGCGCGTTGCTAACCCGAACCAGGCCAGCGCGCCGGCTCCCAGCAGGTGCTTCAGGATCGCCTTCGCCGCCCCGACATCGAACGTCCAGCGTGCCGTCGGAGGCGTGGCAGGCACCGTGTTACGGAGTTGCATCGCGTCCAGCCCGAAGTCGATCGCTGCTACCACGAGCACGATAGCCGCGACCCAGCACACGACGACGAGCACCCGGAGCATCGTCCGCTGCCTGAGCGTGATCGCGAGAAGACACATCAACGCGATGCCCAGGAGGGGCGTCAGCACGTATCCTGACAGTAAGCCCATCGCCCCATAGCGCCACGACACCTCACCCAGGCGGAGCGGCCACGTGTTGGCGAGGAAATCCACCAGCGGCGTCGCGACGAGAGTCAGCGCGAGCAGATACAGTGGATTTGCCAGTGACTCGAGGGCACCTGCGCGATGTTCGTCCATGACCTTTACGCCGCGAGAAAGACACTGCGAAGGTTCCGGGAACGATGGACGGGCTGAACCCGTGAGGCTCAGCCCGTCCAGAAACTAGCGGTCTGAAACCGCGACAGCTAGACGGAGGAACGCTTGACGAATCCGACCGCCACGAGGCCCAGCAGCCCAGTCCCGAGCAGGAGGAGCGTCGCCGGCTCCGGCGTCACCTGCGTCAGGTACTCCTGCGTGCCACCGTTCATGCCGTTCGCCTTCACGTCGGTGACCACATCCCAATACGCCATGTTCACCGTGGAGTAGTTGCTGTAGGTCTGGGCGCGACCAAGCCACAGCGCCCCATCCGTGGCGTTGCTCCAGTTCGGCGTACCCGGGGTGGTCAAGTTCCAGATCGCATAGTCGATGCTACCCCACTCGCCCGTAGGCTGCGTCTTGAACTGCAGAGCCAGCCACGCCGCCTCCTGGTAGATGGTCTGGGCGTTGGCGATGCCGGCGCCGCCGAGGCGGGTGTGGAGCAGGTTGCCGGTGGCGAGGTTCGTGAAGTAAGCCGTCCACGTATCGCCGATGCTGATGTCGTGGTTGTAGTCCACGCAGAAGATGTCGATGACCGGCCCGGTCGGCAGGAACGAAGCCTGATACGGACCCACGTACACGCCATCGAACGCGGTCGAGCCGCCGCTGGTGAACACCAGGTTCGACTGTGCCGTGGCCGCCGTAGACCCGACCACGATCAAGGCCGCCGCGAGCGTCAGGGAACGAAGTAGCTTCATGCCGCCGTCCGGAGCATTGGGTTTGCCTGCCTGGAGGCTAGGGCCATCCGCACCCAGCCTGGTGAATGGTTGAGCAGGATTTGTACCAAACGACGCGGGTCGAAGATCACAGTCATGTCAAAATCAGTGGGGCCATTTTACGGCTTCCGCTGACGATCGTAAGACGTTGGTATCACACGTTATACGATTCAGTTCGTGCTCAGTATCATACCCTGCGTTTCAGCCATGGAAGCCACAGCATGCGTGGATTCACGACTGCAGTTGTTGCAGCCAGGAACCTGGCGGTCGTGGCGCCACCGCAACACTCGCGTCTAGCCGCTGCGTGGCTGCGCCGGCGGGACTTCGCCCCCTAGCGCGAAGCCTCGGCTCTCACGATGGCGCCCACAAGCTGCTGCACGCATCGAGTGATCCGGGCGTAGGTGTCGCGATAGACAACCGGCGGCTGGTCGAGTGGATCCTGGATGGCGCGGGTCTGACCGCCAAGCGGGTCCAGGTCCCCGAGGAGCCGGACGGCCGCGGGGTTCCTGCGGTACAGGGTGCATATCTCTCGACGTTGTACCGAGTCCATCACGACGATCAGCTGGGCCGCCCGCGCAAGCGTCGGCGTCAGGAGTTGGGCGCGGTGGCCGGAGAGGTCCACGCCTTGCTCGGCGGCGGCCTCGACCGCCTCGCGAGGGGAAGGCCTGCCGGGACCGACGAACCCAGCCGAGTTCAGGTCAATGACGCCGCGAAGGTGAGGAGGCAGCAGCCGACTCATGAGCCCGCCTGCGAACGGACTGCGGCAGATGTTGCCATGGCAAACGAAGAGGATGGACGCCGGGCGCCCCCGGCGCCGAAACCTCTGGAGCAGCAGGTGCCGCCTCAGTCGATGCAGTATGCGGTCGGAGGCGTGCGTCGCGTGCCCGGCCAGGTTCCGCAAGACGCTGAATGCATCCACGACTGCGCAATCTAGCGCCCGCGCCTGGGACCCCCAACCGCCGCGTGCGTCGCGCTGCCTCCGCATCTGGCCGTGGGCGCGGCCCGGAACGGCGGCGCACCCACGTTTAGGTGGCGGGACAGCGTGTTGCCCCTTTGGAATCCGTGCTCTAGGTTTCTGCGGACTGATGGCTTTCGCTCACTCTGCTCCTGGACGCGCGCTGACGGCCGCCGCAGTCGTGCTGGCACTCGCGTCGCTCGCCGCCATCCCTGCTGCCGCTCAAACGGTGACGACCGGCACCATCCACGGTGTCGCCCTGTCGGCCGACGGGCGGCTCATCTCGGGCGTGGACGTCACGTTGACGCATCACGCGACGGGTTGGGAGCGAGAGGTCGTGACCGATGCCGTCGGCGCCTATCGGAGCCCGGCGCTGCCGCCGGGGCGGTACGATCTGCGCGCAGAGCGCCTGGGCTTCCGTCCGCTGGTCGTCCTGGACGTGACGGTGAGCCCGGCGGCGGCGGTCACCGTCGACCTGCGCCTCACGCCGGCTGAGCCCCCCGTCACGCAAGTGGATACGGCGGCCTTCGTGGAGGGGGCGCTCCACGCGTCGCTCGCCCGCGGAACCTGGGAATCCGGGAACGATCTGGTGGACTTGGTGGATCCGCAGGGCCGGGTGTCTTCGCTCGCCACCATGGCGGCGGTCTCATCCGGCGGACTCGCGATGGAAGGCCTCCCCGATCGTCTCGGGTCAGTGGGCGTTGACGGGATCCCCCATACTTTCGCCTCCAGTCCAGGCGTGTCCCGCACCGATCTCTCGGCGCTGGGGCTCCCGTTCACGGGCCTGAATCACGCTGAGATCGTCTCGGGGACCGACGTCGAGTGGCCGGGCTTCGGGGGCGAGCTCGTGAGCGCCTTCACGGCACGTGCTCCGCGTGAGCCCCAGGTGCGGGCATACGGCGACGCGGACGGGAGCAGTTTCCGCGGCGCCCTCCTGGCCGGCGGCCCCATCGTACGCGACACGGCGTGGGGCATGCTCGGCGTGGACGCGCGCCGGCTTCAGACGCGCTACGCAGCCCCGTGGCCCAACGATTCGCTGGCCAATCTCGCGGTCCAGGTCGCGCGCGACTCGCTCCAGACCGACCTCTCGAGCTATCTCCGCCCGGTGACGGAACAGACCGACGTGATCACGGCTTTCGGTCGGTTCGATTGGGAAATTGCAAACGGCCAGCTGCTGTCGCTGCGCGCGGCGGCGACGGACCGCACGTCCTCCAGCCTCGACCTTGGCCCAGGACACCCCGTGGGACTCGGGACATCGCTCGACGCTCGCGACGTCTCCGGGTCCGCGGCGTTCAGCTCGCACCTGATCGGCGAACTCCGGGCGGACGTCTCCCTGGCGATCGACCGCAGCACGCGCGACTACAGCGCGCCGACCCTGCCGGGGACGGTCATCGTCGCCGACGGGCTGTCGGCGGGGGCGGATGGAGCGCTTCCAGGCAGCTTCGAGCGGGACGAAACCCGTTTCTCGGCGGCGCTGCGCTACCGGCTCGGCACGCAAGAGTTGAAGGCCGGCGTCGCCGCAACCTGGACCAACCACGACATCACGTACGATCCGTATCGCGCGGGAGTGTACCTGTTCGGCAGCGTCAACGATCTGGCGCTGGGCCGCGGCGCCTTCGTCCAGTCCGTCGGCGGCCCTCCGGCCGCCTCCTTCACCATCAGCTCCCTGGCCGGCTTCGTTCAGGACTCATGGTCACCCATGAGCGGGCTGAACGTCCTGTTCGGCCTGCGGTTCTTCGAGCGCGAGCAGTGGCCGACCGGTGGGGTTGCGGTCGATTCCCAGTGGCTGAGACTTACCGGAGTGTCGAACGCCGGCGTTCAAAGGCTGACGGCGCGAACCAGCCCTCGCTTCTCGCTGACCTGGTCGGCCGGTCCGCAGCGAGAGTGGCTGCTGCGTGGCGACGCCGGGATGTTCGCAGAGGGCGTAGACCCATCGGTGCTCGCGGAAGTGCTGTCGCACGACGGCACCGCGGAAATGCGCCGCGGCCTCGGCACGCTCGGCGCCTGGCCCGGCGCGCCGGACTCGACCGCCGCCCCCGTCACGGGCCCGGTGCTGACGATGTTCAACGCGGGCTTCCAGTCACCGCGCACCGGCCGGGCCAGCCTCAGCATGGCCCGGCAGCTCGGCACGGGGGTCTCGCTGCAGGTCGGCGGCCAGTACCGCCACACGGACTTCCTCCCGCGCCGCAGCGACCTGAACCTCGCCGCGGCCCAGTACACCGACCAGTTCGGCCGCCCCATCTACGGCACGCTGCAGCAGTTCGGAGCGATGCTCGTGGCGACCCCCGGCAGCAACCGGCGCTTCAGCGAGTTCGACCGCGTGTGGGCCATCGACCCCTCCGGCTTCTCCGACTATTGGGGGATGACGGTCTCGTTCGAGCGGCTGCGCGAGCAGGGCCTCAGTCTCTGGGCGAGCTACACCTACTCGCGGACGACGGATAATGCGCCCGGCCTGTGGGGCACCGTGCCGGACGCGCAACTCTCACCGTTCCCCAATGCCGCAGGCGGAGCCGACTGGCGGGACGGCCGGTCTGATCTCGACGTGCCGCACCGGGCCACGGTGGGCGCCGAGTGGTCGTCGGGCCCCATCAAGCTGGGAGCCCTGGTCCGCTATCAGTCCGGCGCTCCCTTTACGCCGGGCTTCCGCGACGGCGTGGACGCCAACGGCGACGGCGCGTCGGGCAACGATCCCGCGTTCGTATCGGACACCGTGTCCGGAGCGGCGGCGGTCCTTGGCAAGTGGAGCTGCCTCCGCCAGCAGCTCGGACAATTCGCCGCCCGGAATTCGTGCCGCGGGCCGGCGATCGCGAGCGTCGACGCCAGACTCGTTGTGCGCCTGCTCGCGGTCCTCGGAGCGCCCGCCGAACTGGTGGTGGACGGCGTCAATCTGGTGTCGACCAACGAGGGTATTGTTGACCGCGCGCTGTACCTCGTGGATCCATCCCGGACGATGACCACGAACGCCGTTACCGGCGTCGTCACTGTGCCGCTCATCGCCAACCCGAACTTCGGCAAGCTCCTGATCCGCCGTTCCGCGGGAGCCGGGCTGCGCGCGGGGCTGAGGTTCAACTTCTGATGCGCCGCGCACCGTTGCTCAGGGCTATCGCGGGCGTGGTGCTCACGGTCCTCGGCTGCACGAACGCCGGCGAGAACCGGATCACCGGGATCACGACGACCGGCGCGGTGAGCGGGGTTACCCGGGTAGACGCCAACGGCTCTCGGGTCATTGACGGCGGCGACGACTCGCTGCCGGGCGTCAACGTGCGCCTGGTCCTCAAGGGCAGGCAGGACACTGGCCTGGTCGAGACCACGCAGCCGAACGGCGCGTTCAGCTTCCGCAGCGTGCCGGTCGGCGAGTACTCGCTCAGGATCGACACCACGTCGTTCGCCGATACCCTGCAGGTCGTGAAGGTGGACAGCCAGAGCTTCACGGTCGCCTCCGGCGGAACGGTCACCGTCAACATTCTCGTCGGCCGGCCGCTGCTCACGGTACGGCAGGCGCGGGCGCTGGCGCTGGGTCACAAGGCGTTCATCGTCGGCGTCGCGCTGAACGGCGCCGCCACGTTCGCCGACTCGACGGCCAGCCTGGCCGATACCTCCGGCACTATCAGGCTGACCGGCGTTCGCGGGACCTTCGCGGCGGGCGACAGCCTGCGTGTGCTGGCTACCGCCGGCCAACGGGCGGTACAGCCGACGCTCGACGACCCGGTGGTGTTTGCACTCGGCCGGGGCAGCCTGCCGACGGCGGCACCGTTGACGACGGCCGGTGCGGCGAGCGCGGCGGGCGGGACCCTCGACGCAGAATTCGTGATCGTCCACGGAGCCCTCATCAGCGACACCGTGCGCACGCCCACCAGCTTCGTGCTGACGGCGAGCGACGGCAGTGCCTCGCTCGAGGTGCAGCTGGACCGGAGCGCCGACGTCGCCTTCCAGCCGGCGAACCTGCCCGCCGACTTTGTGCCGGGCAGCAAGTTCGACGTCCTGGGGGTGCTCGCGCCCACAGGCGCGGGCACCTGGCGGCTGCGGCCCCGCTCGGCCGCGGACCTGACGGAGATCCCGCTGCCGACGATCAGCATCGCCGCGGCGCGGGCCCTGCCGGCGGGCCAGACCGCCGTCGTGGTGGGGGTCGCCCTCAACAGCTCCGGGACCTTCGCCGATACGACGGTGTTCCTGGCCGACACCTCCGGCGCAATTCAGCTCACGCGGCTGCGGACGGCGGCGGCGGCGGGAGACTCGGTGCGGGTGCGGGCCACGACCGCCATCCGCCTTGGGGAACCGACGCTGGATGGCGGCACTACGACGGCGCTGGGGCGCGGGAACATCCCAGGGGCGGCAGCGGTGACGACGACCGTGGCGGCCACGGCGGCGGGCGGGACGCGCGACGCGCAACTCGTGATCGTCAACGGGGCCATCATCAGCGACACGACGCGCACGCCGACCAGCTTCATCTTGACGGTGAGTGACAGCAGCGGCCCGCTCCAGGTGCAGCTCGACCGGAGCGCCGACGTCGCCTTCCAGCCGGCCAACCTGCCCGCCGACTTCGTGCCCGGCAACAAGTACAACATGCTCGGCGTGCTCGCGCCCACAGGCGCGGGCACCTGGCGACTGCGGCCGCGCTCGGCCGCGGACCTGACCGAGATCCCGTTGCCGACGATCAGCATCGCCGCGGCGCGGGCGCTGACCGCCGGTCGCACGGCCGTCGTGGTCGGGGTGGCGCTCAATAGTTCTGGTACCTTCGCCGACACGACGGTCTTTCTAGCCGACACCTCCGGCGCGATTCAGCTGACCCGGCTGCGGACGGCGGTGGCGGCGGGGGATTCGGTGCGGGTGCGCGCCACGGCGGCCACCCGCAACGGGGAGCCGGCGCTGGACGGCGGCACGACCACGGCCCTGGGCCGCGGAAATGTCCCGACGGCCGCGACGCTCAGGACGGCCGTCGCGGCCACGGCGGCCGGCGGGTCGCGTGACGCGCAGCTCGTGATCGTCGATGGGGCGATCATCAGCGACACCACGCGTACGCCCACCAGCTTCATCCTCACGGTGAGCGACAGCAGCGGTCCGCTCCAGGTGCAACTGGACCGCAGCGCCGACGCCGCTTTCCAGCCGGCCAACCTGCCCGCCGACTTCGTGCCGGGCGACAAGTTCAACCTGCTGGGCGTGCTGGCGCCCACGGGCACGGGGACCTGGCGGCTGCGCCCCCGCTCGGCCGCGGACCTGACCGAGATCCCGCTGCCGGTGATCAGCATCGCCGCGGCGCGGACGTTGCTGCCGGGGCAGACGGCCGTGGTGATCGGGGTGGCGCTCAACGCCTCGGGCACCTTCGCCGACACGACGGTCTTCCTGGCCGACACCTCCGGCGCGATTCAGCTGACCCGGCTGCGGACGGCGGTGGCGGCGGGGGATTCGGTGCGGGTGCGCGCCACGACGGCCACCCGCAACGGGGAGCCGACGCTGGACGGCGGAACCACGACAGCCCTCGGGCGCGGATTCTACCCGACGGCCGCGACGCTCAGGACGGCGGTGGCGGCGACCGCGGCCGGCGGGACGCGCGACGCGCAGCTCGTGATCGTCAATGGGGCGATCATCAGCGACACGACCCGTACGCCCACCAGCTTCATCCTCACGGTGAGCGACAGCAGCGGCCCGCTGCAGGTGCAGCTGGACCGCAGCGCCGACGTGGCCTTCCAGCCGGCCAACCTGCCGGCCGACTTCGTGCCGGGCAACAAGTACAACATGGTGGGGGTGCTCGCGCCCACAGGCACGAGCACGTGGCGGCTGCGGCCGCGCTCGGCCGCGGACCTGAGCGAGATCCCGCTGCCGGTGATCAGCATCGCCGCGGCGCGGACGTTGCTGACGGGGCGGACAGCCGTGGTGGTCGGGGTGGCGCTCAACGCCTCGGGCACGTTCTCCGACAGCACGGTGGATCTGGCGGACACCTCCGGGGCCATCCGGCTGACGAGGCTGCGGACGGCGGTGGCGGCGGGCGACTCGGTGCGGGTGCGGGCAACGACGGCTATCCGCCTCGGGGAGCCGACGCTGGATGGCGGCACGACCACGGCCCTCGGGCGCGGATTCTACCCGACGGCCGCGACGCTCACGACGGCGCTTGCCGCGACCGCGGCCGGCGGGACGCGTGACGCACAATTGGTCGTCGTCCCGAACGCCACCGTCAGCGATACGGCGACGGTCCTCGGCAACTTCCGCCTGACGGTTTCGGACGGCTCGGGGAACCTCATCGTGGTGCTGGATCGGCTGGCTGGCTTCACGATTCCGAGCGTGTACCTGAAGACGAACACGTTCGACATCATCGGGCTACTGGCGCCCACTGGGACGGGAACCTGGCTGCTGGAGCCCAGGTCCGCCGCCGACCTCATCAAGCACTAGGGCGGCGCGGGACCTTCACGCGTCGTGGCGCCGGGCCGCTCGGGCTGGCCCGCTTCAGCACGGAGCCGCAGGGGCGATCGCGTCGAACCGCGCCACATCCTCCGGACCGAGCAGCTCGCACAGCGAACGCGCAATGACTCGCGTCAGCCGGGTCCAGTCGTGCTGGCGGGCCACGGCGCGCCGCATCTCGACCGCGTCCGGCGAGTTCGCAGGGGCCGACAGACTCGCGGTCAGCGCGGCCGACCACTCGTCGGGCGTCCTGGCGAGCGTCACGACATGCTCGAACTCCAGCAACGTCCGGATCGGAGTGCCCACCACCGGACGGCCGCTGGCGAGGTACTCGTGCAGCTTGAGCGGGTAGATGGAGTTGGTGTAGTCGGTGATCTCGTAACACATCATCCCGACGTCGAAGTGCTGTGTATAGGCCGGCAGCTCGTCCACCGCCTTTCCGCCGAGGAAGTGCGCGTTCGGCAAGCGTTCCAGTTGCTCGATCAGCGGCGCCTTCCCTGCAACCGACTTGCGCGGTCCCACAAACACGAATGACCAGTCGGCGTGACGCTGGGCCAGGGCCAGAAGCAGCGCGAAGTCGAGCTGTTGCTTGAGAACCCCGACATAACCGGCGCGCGGGTGCGGCACAGGCTTCAGGTCGGCCGGCTCCGCCGACGGCTCCGCGTAGGCGCGGTAATCCACGCCGTTGGGCACAAACAGCGTGCGCGGATTGAAGTGACCTTTCTTCTCAAGCAGCGCGGGCGAGTGGATGATCACCTGTGACGCTGCATGGAGCAGCCGTAGTTCATCAGGGGGGATCGGCCGGTCCGCGTCGGAGAAGGTGTACTCGTCGTCTATGTGGTAGCAGACGGGCGCGTCCGGCATCAGGTCCAGCGCACGATGGAACTCCGGGCGCCACAGGTAGAGGACGACGCGCCGCGCGCCGCGGCGCCGCAGCAGACGTGCGGCATTCCGCAGGCGAAGCCGTTCCGTGACCGCCGCGAGGACGGCGGGCCGGTAAACGAGCGGGAGGAAGCGACCGGGCCGATACAGGTGGAAGCCGGACTCCATCGGGACCTGGGGATTGATCGCCCGAGGCTGTGGACGCCGAGACAGCCACCAATCCCGCCACTCGCGAGGGGGATCCATCCAGACGACGTTGAAGTACCGCGCCAGACCGGTCATCACGCGGTGGCGTGGCATCCAAACGTCCCCCCAGATATCGGGGACCAGACCGATCACTCCGATGTCCGGAAGCAGCGGTGAGCCGCGATTCACTGAGCCACCCATCGGAACTGGCGCGGGTCTCGCTTCAGCGGGCGCCCGCCCGAACCAACGCAGGCGCCAGCCCGAAGACCATGATCGAGCGTCCCGCCGCAATCTCGACGTACTGACGGCCGCCCAGCAGGTATGTCACGGGCGCGGCCGAGATGTCGCCCCCGGTGTTGAATCGCAACAGCTCCTGCCCGGTCTTCGCGTCCAGTGCGACGAAGAAATCGTGGTCGGAAGCGAACACGACGCCGCCCGCGGTGGACAGCACGCCGCCTCCCTTGCACCAGGTGGTACGCGACGGGAACAGATGCTCCCAACGCATCACCCCGCTCAGCGGGTCGAGCGCGCGGACGCCGGTCTTGCACGGCTGATTGCGCAGATCCTGCGTGGCGCTCCCCGCGAAGGCTGCGCCACGCTTGTAGTACGCCGCCTGCTGGAAGAAGATGGAGCCCGTCTCCAGCACTGGAACGTACAGCAGGCCCGTGCGCGGGCTGAACGACGGCGACCACCAGTTCGTCCCGCCGCCCGAGCTGGGGTACACCAGGGTGCCGGATCTCGAGGGGCGACTGTTGGGGCGCTCGATGGGGCGGCCGGTCGAGTCGATGCGCTCCGCCCAGGTCTGGTAGACGTACGGCCGGGCGAGAAGGAACCGCCCCGACTCGCGATCGAGCAGGTAGTAGAAGCCGTTGCGATTGGCCCAGGCCATGAGGCGGCGCGGCGTCCCGCCCGCCACCGTGTCGATGAGCACCGGAATCTGCACGGCGTCCCAATCGTGCTCGTCGTGCGGCGTCGACTGGAAATACCAGCGCAACTTTCCCGAGGCGGCGTCGAGAGCCAGCATGCTGTTGGAGAACAGGTTGTCGCCCTCACGTTCCGAGCCCTGGTAGTCCGGCCCGGGATTCCCGACGCCCCAGTACAGGAGGTTCAGGTCGGGGTCGTACGACCCGGTCAGCCAGGTCGGCGCCCCTCCCGTGCGCCACGACTTCCCGCTCCAGGTCTCCGATCCGCGCTCTCCGGGCGCCGGCACGGTGTAGAAACGCCAGCGCCGCCGGCCCGTCTTCGCGTCGTACGCGTCCACGAACCCACGGATGCCGTACTCGCCGCCCGCCACACCCGTGACGATCATGTCCTTGACGGCCAGTGGCGCGCCGGTGATGGCGTAGCCGTCACGGTACTTGGCCACCGGCACGTTCCACACGGTCTCGCCCGTACGAGGGTCGAGCGCGACGAGATGGGCGTCGAGCGTGCCCACGTACAGGAGGGAATCGAGTATGGCCAGGCCGCGATTCACCAACCCGCAGCACACCATGATGTCGTCGGGGAGCTGAAAGTAGTGCCGCCACAGCAGCGCCCCGCTGGCGGCGTCCAGCGCCAGGACGTTGTTTGGCGGCTCGGTAAGGAACATCGTACCGTTGACCACCAGGGGCGTCGTCTCGACGCGCGTCTCCGTCGTCGTGAGCTGGTACTGCCACAGGAGCTGGAGGCGCCCGGCGTTGGCGGTGGTGATCTGCCGGAGCAGGCTGAACCGGCGCGAGCGGTAGTCTCCCGAGTACGTATACCAGCCGGCGGAATCATTCCCGGCGTGGAGCAGCGTCTCGGCGGTGACGTTGGCCGCGGGGCCGGTCGCTCGCACGGCGACCCCCGTCTGCCCCCCGAGTGATCGCACGTAGGCCACGAGCTGCCACGTACGGCGGCTACCCAGATGGTGAGCCTGCATCGCCGTGCCGGCTACGCCCCGGGTGATCGCCCGGTACACCGACCAGTCGCTGCTGCGGACCACGACCGCGTGCGCCGTCAGGTCCGGCCCGTGCACTGCCCCGCGACCATCCTTCCCGTGGCAGGACGCGCACTCGGACCCGAACACCTCGGCCCCCGCCCGGACGTCCGAGGCCGAGTTGTAGAGATTCCGCACAGCGATGTACGGGTTCCGGTCCTTCGGAAGCGTTTCGAGATAGACCGGGCTGCCGGGCCGCAGGTCCCAGACCAGCTCGCCCCATCCGATATCCGGCAACGCGCCCGTCACCTTCATGTCGAGCACGCCCAGTCGCCACTTGCCGCCGGGCAGGGCCACGAAGAACACAAGGAGCAGGGCGAGTAGGCCGGCGCACGCCAGCCCGACGCCCTTGAGAAACAGTGGACGCTTCACGACCACCCTTCGCGTGCCAGCCTCGGGTTTGACACAGGGATCCGAGCGGCCCAATGTACGAGGCCTCGGCCGCGACTGGAAGCCTTCGGCGACGAGGTCAGGCGCGGCGCGCCACAACGAAAACCGTCGGAGCCACGTAGCACTAATTGTCGACTGCCATTGTACCCTGGAACGTCGGGCTCGATTACCCGTCGTCCGGGGTACTGGGTTACTGTTGAAATGCACCAACGACCTGCAGCCTGTCGGCCCGATGTGGCTCGGGGGAGGGGCGAGTGTTGGGGACGTCGCGATTTGTGTCCCGTACCATCGTCGTCGCCGTGGCGCTCGCCGCAGTGGTTGCGGGCGTGGCGGCCGTGCGCTGGTCGGCCAGATACCGCCTCGGGACGTCGTGGGACGAGCAGGGCTACACCAACTATGTCGTTCAGCTGGTGCGAGAGTCGCGGCGGGAAGGCATCGTCGCTGCGGTTCGATCGCTGCGCTGGACCGATCAGGTGCGGCCACCGATGTACCGGGCGGTGGCCCTTCCCGTCGCTCAGGTGCTCGGCACGGGCACCAGGACCCTGCGTGCGCTCAGCCTGATCACCCTGCTCCTCACTGGCGCCTTGCTCTATGCCACCGCGCGCCTGGTGGCGGACCGAGCGCTCGCCCTTTTCGCCTCGGCGGCATTCGTCCTCAGTTACGCGCCGCTGTGGGCCTCGATGCACTTCGGCACCGAGTACGGGCTGTATCTCGGCACCACCGGCCTGTTCTACGTCCTGCTGCGCTGCGCCCTCCGGCCGATCGAGGGCCGAGGTCTGTGGCTGTGGCTGGCCCTCGGCGCTTCAGTCGCGCTCGGCCTGCTCAGCAAGGGCACGTTCCTGCTCATCGTGGTCCCGGCTGTTCCGGTGTTTCTCCTGGTGGGCTGGCGTACGGGCCTCGCCGTCCGGACGCGGTGGCTGGTGGGCACGGCCACGCTCGCGGGCTTCCTGGCAGCCTCGCCCTGGTACGCGGTTAACTACCCCTCCGCCATCCAGTTCGCTCGCAATGCTTACAAGTTCGTCCGCCACGCCGCCCCTTGGCTGCCCGAGGCTTACGGGCGCCTGCTCGGCCCGCCGCTCGCGGTGCTGTTCGTGGTGCTCCTGGTGGTGCTCGCGGTGCGTCGCCGCGAGGTGCGACAGGCCATGTCCTCACCCATCGTCCTGGCGCTCTCCACCTGCGTGGCTGGTGCGGTACCGATGATCATCTTCCACATGTCGCAGCTCAATCACCTGATGAGGCTGGTGTCGCCGGCACTGATTCCAACGGTGCTGGGTGGCGCACTGCTCGCGCAGGCCGCGGGCATTCCCAATCCGCGCCACGCGGTGGTGATGGCCCTGGCCATCCTGCTCCAGAGCGCCTGGCTGTTCCACAACTTCGAGACGACCCGGATTGACGAGTGGGACTGGACGCCGCTGCGCGACGTTGCCGACCAGCGTGGCGTGCCGCAACCGGTCATCAAGTTCCTCGGCAGCGGCGTCACGTACAATCCGCCGTCCATCTCCTATCCGTGGATCCTGCAGGGAAGGCCGGTAGAGGTGGACTGGCTGTGGAGGTACGAGCAGGGCCCGATGGACTGGAGCCGCGTTGACGCGCAGGTGAGCGGGGCGGATGTCGTGGTGACCGCGCCGGACCAGAAGGGCAACGCCGCCAACAAGGAACCGGAAGACAACCAGTACAACGCCCAGTTCGCCGCGTGGCTCGAGCGCCAGCCGGCCTTCGATCCTCCTGTCGAGCTTCGGCTGGGACCCTCGCGGATCCAGGTGCTGGTGTTCTTCCGCAAACACGCCGCGGCAGGCTCTCCGGGCCGTTCGCCGTAACGGACGCGCGGCCGCGCCGCGACGCCCCTCAGCCTTCCTGCGCCCGCGCGAGCAGCCGCTGGTAGTCCGTCTTGCCGGTGGACGTTTGCGGAATCGCCTCGACGAACGAGAAGCGGTCCGGCACCATGTAGCGCGGCAGCTCGTCCACGCAGAACCGCTTCAGCTCCACGATGGACGGCCGGTCGCCGCCGCGAGCCACCAGGAACGCGTGAATGACCACGCCGAGCGCCTCGTCCCCGCGCGCGACCACCGCCGCCGCCCCGATGGCGGGGTGGCGCACCAGCCCGCTTTCGATCTCGCCCAGCTCGATGCGATAGCCTCTCCGCTTGACCATCCGGTCGCGCCGCCCGTGGAACAGCAACGTGCCGTCCCGCTGCTCGGTCACCAGGTCCCCGGTGCGATACCAGCGCGCACCGTCGGCCGTCACCAGAAACGCCTGCGCGTTGTTGCCCGGCAGGTTCCAGTATCCCGTCATCACGCCGGGGCCACTGATGACCAGCTCCCCCTGCTCACCCTCGCCGACCGGCCGGTCTCCGTCCACCACCAGCGAGTGATAGTGCGCGCAGACGCGACCGATGGGCAGCGCCTGGGTCTGCTCCGGCGGCAGCGGGCGCGGGACCTCGTACCACGTGCACACGTTCGTCTCGGTGGGCCCGAACAGATTGAAGTAACGGGCCCAGGGCCAGCGCTCCATGACTCGGCGGAGCCGCGGGATCGGAAACACCTCGCCGGCGAACAGCACGAAGCGCAGCGACCGGCAGTCGCGGCGCTCCAGCTTGCCGTGCTCCTCCAGCGCCGCCAGGATCGTCGGCGTCGAGTACCAGATCGTGATCCGCTCCGCCTCGATCATCGCGGCGAGCCGCACGGGGTCCTTCCCCAGCTCCTCGCCGATGAGCACGACCGGAGCACCGCAGGCCAGCGCGACGAACAGGTCGTGGATCGAGAGGTCGAAGTGGAACGGCGCGTGGGACGAAAAGCGATCGTCCGGCCCGGGGGCAAACGTGGCCCGGCACCAGTCCACGAACGCCAGCGCCGCGCGATGCGACACCACGACGCCCTTCGGCTTCCCGGTCGACCCTGACGTGTAGAGGATGTACGCCGGCTCGTCGGCCACGGGGTGCACGGTCTCCGTCTGGGCAGTGAATCCCAACCCGGCTATCCACGAAGCGAGTCCGCTGCCACCCCCCACCGCGGGGAGCGCGACCACGCCGGGCGCGCCGCCGAGCTTGGCGAGCTGCTCCCGCAGGGCTCCCTCGAGCGCGCCCTCCGTCACCACCACGCGCACATCACAGTCCTCGAAGATGTACGCGGCGCGCGCGGCCGGTGACTCCGGATCGACGGGAACGTAGGCCGCGCCAGCCTTGAGCGCTCCGAGCAGGGTCGCCACGCTGTCCGCCGACTTGTGGAGATAGACGCCCACCCGGCTCCCCGCGCCTACCCCGAGCGAGCACAGAGCGTCACGCACCCGGTCGGAGAGCGCGTCCAGCTCGCCGTAGGTCAGCAGTGCCCTTCCCGGCTCCTGGACCGCCGGCCGCTCGCCGAAGCGGCCACACGACTCGATGAACCGCTGATGCAGCGTTGTCATCGCACGGGCACCTGGGGCCGGGCGCCGAGCGCCGGGACAGCGCGCATCAGCTGGTCGAACACGCAGGCCGCGATCAAGCGATGTCCCGCCGCATTGGGGTGCGCATCCTCAGCCGAGCGGCGATACGCGCGCGGGGAGACGTTGTCCCACACGCCAGTGCAATCGAGCGACGGGAGCCCCACGGCAGCGGTCGCGCGCCGCGCCGTCGCGAGATTGCCCGCAAACGTGACGTCGGGTGTGCGCATGAACAGCACGACGAGCGCCGCTCCCGTCCGCGCGGCGGCCGCCCGGGCTCGCTCCAGCAGCACGCGGTCAATGTCCTCCTCCACGAGCCGCAGGTCCGCGAGCGCGCCGGGCAGGCCGGGCCCGATGCCCACCCTGGCTGCCAGGCGGGCCAGCGCGGAGTCCGGAATCGGATACCCCTTGGCAATGGCCTTCGAGAAGACCTGCTGGAGGCCCGCCAGGTCGTACGGGTGGATCGCCAGGACCGCCAGGTCGGGCGAAAACCGCAGGCCCGCCGATTGGAGCTGGAGCACCTCCTGCACCAGGCTGTACGCGGGCATCCCGAAGTTCAGTACCTCGACGTGCTGGCCCCGCGCTCGCGCCACCGAGTCGAGCTTGGCCTCGAACACCGCCGAGAACACCTCGCTGTCGGCCACGCCCCAACCCATCACGTCCGACGGACCGAACAGCGCGATGCGGTACGTGCCCGGCGGCTTGGCCAGGTTGTACTCGCGGTCGCGCATCCCCCACGAGTTCGTGGTGAGCCGCATGCCGAGGAAGGTGATGTCTCTCGAAGGAACCAGCTCCGAGATGAGGAAGTCGTGCCGGTCCCGGACGAACAGCGACTCGGTCGGGAACTTCGGCGCGGGCCGCCAGGGCACCGCCAGGCGCGACACCGGTGACGTCAGCTGCTGATAGTAGCCCACCTGGTTGGCCGCGATCTGGGCCGGGGACCACCCCACCCCGTGCAGGTGCTCGTCCACCACCGCCAGCCGGGGAGAGAGCACCGCCTGCACCGTCGGCGTCCCGAGCGCCACCAGGCAGGCGATGACGGCCCCGCGCCGGGCCGCCGCCCGAACCACCGACCCGAGCGCCTCGGCCGCCGGCTGCGCCGGCTCGAGCGTCGGGGCACCCCAGCCGAAGCCGGCGAGCGCGACGAACGCCACCACCAGGACGGCCAGCGCAGCCCACGTGGCGCCCGTGGAATAGCGGACCTGCGTCCACATAAAGAGCCACGTCCCGAACGTCGTCGCGTTCCACAGGGACCACAGCACCGCGATCACGGAGAACGTCGTCACCGTGCTGAGGCCGCGGGCGAGGCTCCACGACCGATCCGTCTTGCGGACGGCAGGCCGGCCGGGCCGCGCCTCCCACAGCGTGACCGCCAGCATGATGGCGCCGAACAGCCCCCAGAACGCGAGGTCGCGCTTGGCGAACACGTGGCCGCCGCCTTGCAGCCAGTTGAACTGGTACGCGTGCAGCAGCCAGGTGGCGACGAACACGCTTGCCGTCGCCAGGGCCAGCGCCAGCGTCTTGCCGTGGCGGCGCAGCCGGAAGAAGCTGGGCCAGTACACCAGCTTCATCATGAAGTCTTTCCAGTAGATGTTGATCCGGCGCCAGAAGTCGCTGGGACTCGTCGCCAGGAAATAGAGGTGGTTGGTCTCCGGCAGACGGAACCCGTAGAGACACAGGAGCCCCACGATGAGATGGAATTGCCCGGAGACCTTCACGTACAGGAAGAACGTGGAGACCACGTAGCGCACGACGTCGCCGAGGCTGTTGAGGTACAGGCTATCGAGCGCGAGGTCGTAGAAGACCACCCGATAGACGAGGAGGTGGATGATCCCCCGCAGCATGAAGCGGAGCCCGCGGTCGTACGTCCGGAAGCGGTCGGCGTCGAAGTGGGTGGCGACGAACGTGTCGTAGTCCACGACGGGGAACAGTGGATAGCACACGTTCGGCAGCATGAACAGGTACGCCGCGCCCCACGTGAGGTCGGCCGGCGCGTTCCCGTAACGGACGGAGCGCGCGTACAGCGCCAGGCGGAACATGAACAGCGCGCCCAGGACCGGGCCGACCGTGGCCAGCGGACCGGTCGCCCCGATCAGGTTGCGCGACACCAGCAGGCCGGCGCCGAGCGCCACCAGGATGGCCACGCGCGCCGGGAACCGGATCGGCAGGTGGCACACCCCGATCAGCGCGAAGCCCAGCGCCAGCACGGCGGCGCCCGCCGGCAGTCCAAGGACGGCCGGAACCGAGGCGAGCGACAGCATGGCGAAGAACGGCAGCCGGTACGCGAGGGGCAGCATGGCGTGAACGGCGACGCCGCACGCGGCGGCCACCAGGAGGAAGAACACGGTGCGGTTTTCGAGCTGGAACTCCCGGATGACCAGCACCAGCAGCGCCAGTTGGCCGAGGACCAGCGCCAGACGCAGCGCGCCCGCCGGCGTCGCGCCAGATCCCTGCGCGGCGCTCACCGCCTGAGGCTCGGTCACAGCCCCAGGCTCCGGGCGATGAGGTTGCGCTGCACGTCGGACGTTCCGCTGAACAGCATGCTGCCGACCGCATCCCGGAGGTCGCGCTCCGCTTCGTACTCCTCCGTGTACCCGTAGCCACCGCGAATCTGGACTGCCTGCAGTCCCGATTGCACCCACGCCTCGCTGACCGCCAGCTTGGCCGTCGCGGCCGCCGGACCGGGATCACGGTCGCACTGCTTGGCCCACGCCGCGCGATACAGCAGCAGCCGCGCGGCCTCGAGCCGGACCTTCATGTCAGCCAGGCGATGCTGCACCGCCTGAAACTCGGCAATGGGCCGGTCGAACTGTCGGCGCTCTCGCGCGTAGGCAAGGGTGGCCTCGAGCTGGCGCTCCATGGCCCCCACCGCGCTGGCCAGGATGCAGGCACGCTCCCACTCCATCGAATCGTTGAACACCTGGGCACCACGCCCCTCGCGGCCCAGGCGCTGCGCGGCGGGAACCCGGCAGTCGTCGAGCACCAGCTCCGCCATCGGGGACGTGCGCAGCCCCATCTTGTGAATGGCGCGCCCCACCCGCAGCCCTGGCGCCGAGCGCTCGACGAGGAACCCGGTGATGCCGAGCGGGCCCTTGGAGGGATCGATCGTCGCGAACACCACGAAGACGTCGGCCACCGGTGCTTCGCTGACGAACGTCTTGGTGCCGTTCAGCACGTACTCGTCGCCGCGCCGCTCGGCGCGGGTGCGCAGGCCGAACGCGTCCGATCCCGAGTCCGGCTCCGTCATCCCGTGCGCGCCGATCCACTCGCCCGCGCACAGCCGCGGCAGATACCGACGCTTCTGCTCCTCGCTGCCGAAGCGGAAGATCGGCATCTGCACGCTCCACATCTGCGCGGCGAGGGCGAACAGCAGGCCGCTGTCGCCGCAGGCGTAACCGAGCGCCTCCATCGCGTGGACGGCGCTGAGAACGTCTCTGCCGCCACCCCCGAACTCCTCAGGAAACGGCAGGCCCTGGATGCCGAACTCGCCGCAGCGATCCCACAGCTCCCGCGCGAACACGCCGTCCTTGTCGCGCAGGACCACGTCGTCCTTGAGCGACCGCCGGGCGAAGCCGATGACGCTCTCACGGAGCGCGATCTGATCTGCAGTCCAACCGAACTCCATGAGTACCTCGGGGCTGTATCGCCGCGGGGGGGGTCAGGCCCCCTGGCCGGGCCGCGCGCGCTTGCGCTGCACGAGGGCGTCGATGGCCGCCAGCGTGTCGAATTGGGTCGGGTCCACCTCGTGGGACTCCAGCTCAAAGCCGAATTGCTTCTCGAGAAACAGCACCAAGTCGAGCCGACCCAGCGAGTCGATGATTCCCCCCGTGATGAGCGGGGTCGTGGCGGTCAGCTTGCTTGGATCCTCACCCGCGAGGAAATGGTCGAGGACGTACTGCTTGACGACCTGCATGGACGTGGACTCGGTCATGGCACTCCTCCGGCGGAGAACGCTAGCGAGTGGTGCGGGCCGCCGCCAAGAGCCTGGCGCCCGGCCGCCGAGCGGCGTGACGCCAATCAGTGAAGGTAGAGCACGGCCTCGCCGCCGAACGGCGCGGCGAAGGAGCGTCTGGCCCCGCCGTCCACGCTGTCGGCGGCGAAGGCACGACCGGAGCGGGGCGAGAGCCACTCCACTGCCAGGCGCCCGGGCGTCGCCATCAGATCCACCGTGACCGCGCTCCCCGCGCCCGCCGGGAGGTACACCAGGTACGCCGGGTTGCGGGGCGCGGCGTGCGCCAGACAGTATCCGGACGAGGCCAGGTCGCCCTGCGGCGTCATCAGCGCCAGGGGCATCCGGTTGGCGTAGGTCAGCGCGTTCCCCATGTCCCGCCGCTCCTGCTCCCACCTCGGATCGCGCGGGTTGAGCTTCGGCACGTCGGTCCGGTCGTACGGATCCATGAAGATCGGGTTGAGGCCGCGGGCGAAGCTCTTCCACACCCAGCCCGCCGGCACGCAGGTACCGCACTCGTGGTCGGTGTCGGTGAGCACGACCTTGCGGCCGTCGGCGGGGGGTGGGTCCTGCACGTAGTCGGTGGGCCCGTACGGCGACACCCAGTCGGCCGGACCCGTGAAGAGGGGTTCGTTGTCCCCCCCGGGGTAGTACGCGGTCATCCCGATGGGATGCTGCTTGGGTTTCGAGGCCTCGTACCGCCTGACGTACTCGATCACGTGATACTGCCATTCCTTCGACGCGGCGTGGCTCTCGTTACAGATCTCGTAGAGCACGTTGTCGAGATCGTTGACCGCGTCAACGACCTGCCGCACGTACGCCTCCTGCAACCGGGTGATGGCGGGGACCTGCAGCGTCTGCGTCTCCTTGCCTTCACCGTGATGGTGGGGGTCGCCGTCCACGCCGTTGACGTTGTTGGCCGCGTTGAAGGGGTGCCCCAGCCACGGGTTGTCGCCCCCGGCGTTCTTGTCCTCGATCGAGAACCCGTCGAACAGCATCACCGAGACGTAGATACCGTGCTCGCCAGCCTCCTGCACCCGCGCGCGCAGCCGCGCGAAGTAGGCCGGGTCGAACTTCGTCAGATCGTATCTCGGCCCACCGTCCAGGGCGGTGTCGGGACCGGTTCGCTGGTACGGCATCGGCCGGAACCGCCAGCGCCCGCGATGCCAGTTCGCCCAGCCGTCCTGTTCCCAGGTCCACAGGCGGAAGAAGTCGTGGTTGTGCGCAACGAGAAACCGGAGGTACGCCGCGTAGTCGGTGATGTGCGGCGACGTGTCGCCCGCCCACAGGTCCTGGAAGTTCGCCCAGGTGTGCGAGCCCGTGAGGAGGATGGCCCTGCCGCTGCCGTCGGTGAAGTAGCGGGGATTCGCGGCCAGCGCCCTGAGCGGGCCGGCCGCGCGCTCGGCGCGGACGGGCTTGAGCGGCGTTCCAGCAGTCCCGCAACCAGCCGCCAGGCAGGTCGCGAGAACGAGGAGCGAGCGCCCGCACAGGGTAGACGGCGACCCGTGAACCCGGACGCTGCTGGCCTGCGATCGCTGGAGTCCCGGCATGCCACGGCCTCCCGGCACGTGTCTCGGTCCCGCGAGCGGAGAACACATCTTCTTACCGTCCGACTGCTGGACTTTCATCCGGGCCACTGGGCATATTTCACCCGCCCGGCCTATCTAACCATCTCATTTACAGGAACTTACGGCACGAGACCGTCCACGGCAAAGAGGGACTTGGGAGCATGAGCCTGATCCCTGGCGGAATCCGGGGCGCGCTCAAGCGTGGCGTCCGGCGGTGGGCGGCACGCCACGAGGGTCTCAGGCTGTGGGAATTCCCGCAGTGGAGCGCCACTTTGGACGGCGCGCTCGATGCCCTACCGCCTCTCCCCAATTGTCCGCACGACATCTACCGCGCCCTCGCCCAGCCGCGGGGCGATGTGCGGAAGGTCACGCTCCTGGTGTCCGAGCGCGATGCTCCGGTCGCGGTCGTCGCGCTGCGCTCCGCTGGAGACGTGTGGGAGCCGGTGACCACGTGGATCACGCCGGGGCTGCCCTTCCCATGCGCGCAGCCGGATATTGTCCCGGTCCTGCACGCCATGGCAATGCCGATGCGACTCGCGTGGTGGCGCTGCCGGGACGAGCCGCCGAGGAGCCGGCGTGTGCTTCCGAGCCCGTCGGAGCCCACCTATCGGCTCCCGTGCGATGTGGATGCGGAAGAGGTGTGGCGCGATTCGGGGCTGCTGCACAACATCAGGAATGCCCGGCGGCGGTGCGAGCGCTTCCAGGTGGTGGTGGACGGACCAGGGGGGGTGGAGTGGGCCGTGAGTCATTGGGGGGGAAAGTGGCGCGTGCCGGATGACCGACTCGCGGATATTCTCGAAGTCGCCCGGCTGCGCCAGGCGGCCGGCCGGTATCACAGCGTCGTGGCGTACGATGGCGACCGCCGGATCGGCGGCCTGACCTCGATTGACGATGACGGCGACCTCGTGGGACAGGCGTCCTATCGCGATGCGGAGTACGACCGCTACTCCCTCGGGACGTTCATGTTCGACCGGCTCGTGGCGTGGGCGGCCGGCCACGGGTTCAAGGGCCTCGACTTCGGCGGCACCGCACCGTACAAGCAGCGCTGGGCCCCGGTGGGCGGCCGCAAGTTCATGGTGAGTGTCACTCCCCTCGACCGGTTGGTGGGAGACGCCCTGCGGACGCCGTGGCGTGGCCTTCGGCGGCTCTCGCGCTCGGCGGAACCCGCCGCCGCGCCGGCTACGCCGCAGGAAAGCGAGCCACAGTTCTGATGCGAGCCTACCTGGCCGAACTGCTCCGGTATCGCGAGCTCCTGTACGTCTTCGTCTGGCGCGACGTGAAGATCCGGTACAAGCAGTCGCTGATGGGCGTTCTGTGGGCGGTCTTCATGCCCATGGTCATCGTGCTGGCGGGTGTAGTGGTGAAACTCGCCTTCGCCCAGATATCCGGGAAGCCTCTGGAAACGAGCGAGATCGCCACCGTATCGGTCAAGGCGGTGGCGTGGGCCTTCTTCGTCTCCGCCCTCCGCTTCGGGACCAACAGTCTCATCAGCAACGCCAGCCTGGTGACCAAGATCTACTTTCCCAAGCTGCTCTTCCCGATGTCGGCCGTGCTGTCGTCCCTGTTCGACCTCTGCATCGCCGGCGTCGCCGTCGGAGTCCTGCTGCTGGTGATCGCGACCCCGGTGGGCCTCCAGGTGCTGTGGGTACCGCCGCTGGTCTTCGTCCTGGTGCTCGTGGTGCTGGGGCTGACCGGGTTGCTGGCCGTGGCCAACCTGTATTTCCGGGACGTCAAGTACATCGTCGAGGTGATCGTCACCTTCGCGATCTTCTTCACGCCGGTCTTCTATGAAGCCTCCCTCTTCGGCAAGTGGCGCCACCTGATCATGCTCAATCCGGTGGCACCGTTACTGGAGGCGTTGAAGAGCACCGTGGTGCTGAACGAGGCGCCGGATTTCGCGTGGCTGGCCTACAGCGCCGCGGTGGGTGTGGCTCTGGTAGCGGGAACGCTGTACACGTTCGCCGCACTCGAGCCGCGGTTTGCGGAGAACATCTGAGGTGGCCGGCGTGACGGAGATCGCGGTCGCATTCGAGCACGTGTCCAAGAAGTTCCGCCGCGGCGAGCTGCACGATTCGTTGCGGGATCTCGTGCCCGCTCTGGTGCGCGGCAGCTTCCGCCGCGCCTCGGCGGCCGAGTTGCGCGGGCAGGAGTTCTGGGCCCTGGACGACGTGAACTTCGAGGTGTGCCGCGGCGAAGCGTTCGGCATCGTCGGGCACAACGGGGCGGGCAAGAGCACGGTCCTGAAGCTGTTGTGCCGCATCATGCAGCCCACCCTCGGCCGGCTGCACCTCGAGGGGCGCGTCTCGGGCCTGCTCGAGATCGGGGCCGGTTTCCATCCCGACCTCACCGGCCGCGAGAACGTCTATCTCAACGGGACCATCCTGGGCATGAGCCGCCGGGAGATCGCGCGGAAGTTCGACGAGATCGTCGAGTTCTCGGGGATCAGCGACTTCATCGACACGCCGGTCAAGCGCTACTCCAGCGGGATGTTCGCGCGGCTCGGCTTCTCGGTCGCGGCGCACCTCGAGCCCGACATCGTGGTCATCGACGAGGTGTTGAGCGTCGGCGACTACCTGTTTCAGAAGAAGAGCCTCGACAAGATGCGCTCGCTGGTCGAGACCGGGGCCACCGTCCTCTTCGTGTCGCACAACCTCAAGGCCGTCGCGGATCTGTGCCAGCGGTGCGCGGCGCTGGAGCACGGGAAGGTCACGGGCGTCGGCCCGACCGACCAAGTCCTGCGCCAGTACCTCGAGGAAAGCAGCGTGCGCCGGTCGAGGGAGGACGCCGACGTGCACCTGGCGCGCTACTCCGTCCGCGGCGCCGAGGGGCCGAAGCGCACCTTCCAATCCGGCGAGCGGGTGTGGGTGGACATGGAGGTCACCGCCCGGAACCCCGTGCGCGGGGTCGGCGTGGGGATCTTCGTCTTCGACGACGCGTTCAACGGTGTGTTCGGCACCACCACCGAACGACTGGGAGTCGAGGCGTTCTCGCTGGAAGCCGGCGAGAGCCTGCACCTGTCATTCGCGCTCGACCTCCACCTCTGCCGGGGCACCTTCCATCTCGGCGGTGAGGTCATTCGGCGGGACATTCAGAAGCTCTACGATCGTTGGCAGCGCGCGGCATCGATCGTGGTCGCCAGCGACCGCGACTCCATTGGCGTCGCGGAATTGAATGCGAGTGTCGAAGTGGCCAGCGCGGCCGCGGATCGTCCGCCAGCGGCCCCGTGACGGCTCCGCGATCGGGAACTACCTTCGCTCTTCGAGGCCGAGCGGCGGCGCGCTGAGCGCACCGTCGGGCCGGCCCGTCCTTCAGGACCGCGATCGGCTCCGGGTCAGGCTCCGCCGCGCACCAGCTGGTCCACCACGCCGGCGAGCCCCGCCACCGTGGGGCTTTCGAACAGGCTCTTCAGCTCCACGTTGACCTTGAAGGCGGAGTGGAGCCGCGCAATCATCTGGATTGCGAGCAACGAACGCCCGCCCAGCTCGAAGAAGTCGTCGTGAATGCCGACGCTCTCCAACATCAGCAGGTCAGTCCAGATGGCCGCGATCGCCCGTTCGGTGTCCGTGCGTGGCGTGGCGACATCGCGAACCGGCTCGGGATTGTCGTGTGAGGGCGCCGGCAGGGCCTTGCGATCGACCTTGCCGCCCGACGTGAGCGGCAGTCGGTCCAGCCTCACGAAGCGCGCGGGGACCATATACTCCGGCAGCTGCTCGGCGACGTGGGCGCGGAGGTCGTGGACCGTCACCGGCCGGTCGCCGACGTAGTACGCCACCAGCCGGTCGACGCCCGGCTCGGCCGCTTCGGGCGGCTCGGTGTAGCCGATCTGCGTCATGATCTCCTTGACGCGCGCCTCGTCTATCGCGTCCTCCAGCTCCGCCATGGCTTCGCCGCGCGTCTTCTGCCCCAGGCGCACGTCCCAGCTGTACGGCAGCGAGTAATTGTGGAAGCCACGCTGCTTCTTGTGGATGTAGATGCCGAGATCGTTGATGAGGCAGTTGGTGGATCGCCCGGTATCCGAGGGACGGGACCACGTCCCGTGCTGGTGCAAGGTGGCGTACAGCTCTTCGAGCGGCACGCTCCAGTAGCGGAAGAAGTCCACGAACTGGATGTCGTCCAGGGTGCCGTCGCCATGGAGCACGTCCAGGGCGACGTGACACGAGACGGCATCCTGGCGCTGGTGGTAGGCCTTGCGCGCTTCGAGCACCAGCGCGTCCAGCCGGACGACGTCGAAGTCGTCGCGCCGGAACACGTCTTCGGTGAGCCGCGTCTCGAAGAACTGGCCGCGCGAGAGCCCGGTGACGATGTACTTGATCCCCTTCTCCCGGGCGACATTGATGGCCAGCGTGTAGATGGTCTTGAAGCAGCCGTTACAGACGTTGGCGAAGGTCTTGAGGCTGTCCACGAAGATCTCGTTCATGTGCGGCGTGCTTCCGAACACCAGATCCACGCCCAACGCCTCCACCACCCGGCGAATGTTGGTCTTCGCCTCCTCCGAGATGAAGCCGTTGTCCAGGGAGAAGACCAGCGGCTTCAAGCCCAGCTCGCAGAGCTGGTAGAGCATGTAGCTGCTGTCCTTGCCCCCACTGTACAGCGCCACGCAGTCGTAGGCGCCGGTGCGCGCGGCCTTCATCTGGTCCGCGATGGCCTTGAACTCCTCCCGCGACTTGAAGTACGCCTGCGCCTTGTCCGCGTAGCTGTCGTAGGCGCGGCACCAGTTGCACACGCCGTCGGCATCGAACGAAGTGCCGGGCAGGTTGGACGCGACGCCGCAGCGCTCGCAGTGCCGCACGGGCTCCGACGCCTTCGCGGCGGCCGAGGGGAAGACGGTCACCACGCACTCGCGAATGTCGGGGTGCTGGAGGAGACGGGCCTCGATCTCGCCCAGCTCGACGCGGGCGCCGCCGATCTTCACCTGGAAATCGGCCCGACCGAGGTACTCCATGCGGCCGTCGCCGGTCCAGCGGGCGAGGTCTCCGGTCTTGTACAGCCGCAGGGTCGCCGCGGAGGCGCCGGACGGCGTCCCACTCGGGGCCTGCCGCCTCGGGTCCTCGCCGGTCACGAATCGCTGCGCGGTCAGTTCCGGCGCGTCGAGGTAGCCTCGCGCCAGCCCGTCGCCCGCCAGGTACATCTCGCCGACGACGCCCGGCGGCACGGGGCGCAGCTGCTCGTCGAGGACGTAAATGCCGGCGTTGGCCGCAGGTGTCCCGATCGGCACGGAGGGGGCGAGATCCTCCGCGACGTCGTAGCGGTGAATCATGCAGCCCACCGTGGCCTCGGTGGGGCCGTACTCGTTGTAGATCTCCACCGGCCGCCCGAACTTGCGCGTGACGGCGCGCGCCAGCTCGGTCTTGAAATCCTCCCCGCCGACGATGAGCCGGCGGATCCGGCTGGCGCTCAGATCCAGATCCTGGATCATGGTGAGGTGGGCGGGCGTGAGCTTGATGATGTCCACCTGGTTGTCCTGCACGGCCGTGAGAATCACCGTGCCGTGCGCCCACGCATTATCACAGTACACGACGATGCGACCACCCGAAACGAGGGGCGTGAAGATGGACGTCACCGTGAGATCGAACGCCAGCGACGAAAACAGCGGCCACGCCAGCCGCTCGCCCTGGCAGTACTTCTCCCGGGCCCACCAGATGTAATTGACCAGGCTGCGGTGCTCGATCAGCACGCCCTTTGGCTTCCCCGTGGACCCGGACGTATAGATCACGTACGCGAGATCGCTGGGTGAAGCCGCGCGCGGCGGGTTCGAGGCCGGCTGCCGCCCGACCGCAGCGGCGTCGGCATCCACGGTGACCAGCTTCGCCGCGCCCCTCGGCACGCGGCTCAGCAGGTCCGACTGGGTCACCAGCACCGGCAGCGCGCCGGAGCGTCCCTGCACGATGTCCTGCAGCATGAACGCGAGACGCTCCCGCGGCGACGCGGGATCGACGGGCACGTACGCCGCGCCGGCCTTGAGCACGCCGAGGATGGCGCACACCACGTCAATCGAGTGCTCCAGGTACAGCGCGACGAAGTGGCCCTTGGCGACGCCGAGCGTGCGCAGGTGCGCGGCCAGTTGGTTCGCGCGGCCGTTGAGCGCGCCGTACGTCAGGGACTGGTCGCCGAACCGGATCGCTTCGTCGGCCGGCGTGCGCGCGGCCTGGGCTTCGAACAGCTCGACGATGGTCTTCTCCGACGGATACGGCGCCGCGGACCGGTTATACTCGACGACCAGCAGCTGATGCTCGCGCTCCGTCAGCGGGCGGGCCGAAGAAGTGTCCGTCCCGACGCTCACGCCGCTCTCTCCGGCCACGCCATCTCCTCCTCTGTGGAACACGATCGCCACGAAGTCCCCGCCCTCAATCTACTTACCTCGGAAAGGGAACTCACAGCGACCAGCCGATCACTTCCTTCATGATTTCGTCCGTCCCGCCGCCCATGCGGTGCCAGCGGCTGTCGGTCCACATGAGGGCGATGGGATACTCCGTCATGTACCCATAGCCGCCGTGCAGTTGCAGGCACTCGTCCACGACGCGGCACTCGCCGGTGGTGAGCCAGTACTTCGCCATCGCGGCGGTGACGGGGTCGAGCTGCCCGGCGATGAAACGCTCGATGCAGTCGTCCACGAAGACGCGCCCGACGTGCGCCTCGGTCCTGCACTCCGCCAGCTTGAAGCGCGTATTCTGCAGCTCGATCAGCGGCTTGCCGAATGCCGTCCGCTCCTTCGCGTAGCTGGTGGTGATCTCCACGGCCAGCTCCGCCGTCGCGAGCGCCATCACGCCAAACGCGAGGCGCTCCCTGGGCAGTTGCTCCATCATCTGGGGGAACCCCCTGCCCTCGGCGGGGCCGACCAAGTTCGCGGCCGGCACGCACACGTCGTCGAAGAACAGCTCGCAGGTGTCCTGACCCTGGATGCCGACCTTGTCGAGCGAACGGCCGACGCGGTATCCCGGAAGATCCTTCGTTTCGACCATGACGAGCGAAATACCGTTCGGGCCCGCAGCCTTCGGGTTGGTCTTGACCAGCAGGCAGACGATGCCGGCGTAGAAGCCGTTGGTGATGAACGTCTTCGAGCCGTTGATCACATAGTGGTCGCCGTCGCGGCGCGCGCTGGTCCTGATTCCCTGTAAGTCCGAGCCGGCGCCAGGCTCCGTCATGGCGATGGCGCCCACCAGCTCGCCGCGGGCCATCGGCGGGAGCCAACGGCGCTTCTGCTCCTCGGTGCCGTAGGCGACGATGTAGTGCGCCACGATGCTCTGGACGAGCGACCCGAAGCGCACCCCTGCCCGCGCGAGCTCCTCCAACACGACGGTTTCGTGAGCGAAGGTTCCGCCGCCGCCGCCGTATGTCTCGGGCACGTCGGGGAGCAGCATCCCCATCCCGCCCGCTTTGGTCCACGCGTCGGGATCGGGGCGGTGCTGCTCGCGCCACCGGGCCTGGTGCGGCACGAATTCCTCAAGGATGACCCGGCGCACGGTCTCGCGAAACAGCTGCACCTCGTCGTTCATCCACGCGGAGCGATAGGCAACTGGGGTCATGGTTCTCTCTCGCCGGCGAGAGGAAGGCCGCTCGCTGCAACCTCGATGCGCGCGGCCAAGGTCTCATCCATCAGGGCGGACAGCATGCGCCAGGGTCGGTACCGGATCGTGACTCCGCGGCCCTCAATCGCCACGGCTCCGACGTAGCCCGGCTCCGGTTGGAGGGCCCGGAGGGTGTAGCGCTCAGGGGCATCCGGCGCTCCCTGCACCCGCAGCAATCGAGCCGGCTCGCCGGGCGCCAGAGACACGTCGAACGAATCGAGCGGCCTCGAGAGTCCGACGCCGAGGGCCTTGAGAAAAGCCTCCTTGCGGGTCCAGCCGGCAAAGAACGCCAGGCACCGCTCGGGAGCGGGAACGGCGGCGAGGGCGGCCCGTTCGCCGGGGGAGAAGCTGGTCTCGGCAAGCGCCTCGAGATCGCCCGGGTCCCGGACTTCCTCGATGTCTACGCCGACTTCCCGGTCGGCGCTCACGGCCACGAGGCCAAGGGCGCCGGCGCGCGACAGGTTGAAGCGCGGGCCTGTCCGGTCGGCAAGCCGCGGCTTGCCGCCGGCGCCGGTCTCGAGCAGATCGGA
>Ga0209777_10000257_pt1 | contig 91949 bp, 65 predicted proteins | sample FrelakmetHBP12HB_FD_187147 | JGI IMG/M metagenome (GOLD analysis project Ga0209777, IMG submission 187147) | Freshwater lake sediment microbial communities from the University of Notre Dame, USA, for methane emissions studies -HBP12 HB (SPAdes)... | ecosystem: Environmental > Aquatic >...
CGGCTCTACGGTCGGAAACGCGAGCATTCCATGGGCCGAGCAGACGATCGTGTTCGACGGTACGCAGTCTATGCCGTTGGCCTACGACAATACCTCCGGCGTGGGTTATTCAGAGGCGGTTCGGACCTTCGCTACGGCCCAGGACTGGACCGCGGGTGGAGTGAAGACCCTGGTTCTGTACTTCCGCGGGGCCCTGGACAATGGGGCCGGTCAGTTGTACGTGAAGATCAACAACGTCAAGGTCCAGTACAACGGCAATGCAGCCGCCGTCACGACGGCCATGTGGAAGCAGTGGAACATCGACCTGACGTCGGTGAGCGGTCTGCAGTCGGTCAAGACCCTGACCATCGGGATCTCCGGCTCAGGCAAGGGTGTCCTGTACATCGACGACATCCTGCTGTATCGGCTGGCCCCGGCGGCACCGGTAGCAGTTGATCCCGGGACCTCCAGCCTCCAGGCGTACTACCCCCTGGACGGGAGCCTCAACGACAGCTCCGGCCACGGATACAACGGTACGATCACGGGCAACCAGACGTATACAGACGCACCGTCCGGCCGCGGCAAGGCGATCCAGCTCAATGGGACCAATGACTACGTGGAGCTGCCGATTGGCACGCTGGTCAGCACGCTGGCCAGCACCACGATTACCGTGTGGGTGAACTTCACCTACGCCAGCGGTTCATATGAGCGGATCTTTGACTTTGGCACCGGCAGCACCAATTACATGTTCCTGTCTGCTCACCAGGCCGGAACCACTCCGGAGATCTTCGGCATCCTCACTACGGGAGGCACGGAGGCACGATGCACTCCCTCCAGGCCGATGGGTACGGGTTGGCACCACCTTGCGGTCGTCATAGACAGTGCGACCATGAATATGGTGCTGTACCTGGACGGCACCGCGGTTGCCAGAAACACCACGACGATGTTGCCCAAGGACCTGGGCAAGACCACGCAGAACTGGCTGGGCCGGTCGCAGTTCACTGCGGACGGGTACTTCGGCGGCTTGTTGGACGAGGTGCGGATCTACAACCGTGCATTGACGGCGGGTGAGGTTCGTTATCTTGTGGGTGAGCGTCCGTAAGATAAGAGAGGTTTCAGTTCTGAGATATGGACCATCAGGGGGCCTGCGCCGGGTCGGTGCGGGCCCCCTTGTCTTGGAGCGAGGGTGGTCTTTCGTAAAATGGTTAAAAAAAAACGCGATTGTGAATTGTTCCTTGAGACACAGGTGAACGATAATCATATATAATAAGGACTCCGGGCAGGGATGTACGTTCGAGGGCCTGTCTGTGCCTCTGCCGCTTGTAGCGGCAGGGCCTTGGAGGGCACGAACGGCAGGCCAGGGGTTACATATCGAGTTTGAATCGGAGGCCCTGACGCAATGTGTCTCGCTGGACACGTGGCAATGGGGGGGCTGTGGATGCATCATTTCACTGCAGGTCGGCCTCTTTACGTCCGTTTTTTGAGGGGATGTGGAGCCTGTAGGAAGGAGGTGAGAGAGCCGATTCCGCGAAAAGGAGAGACGGCCGGAGAGGGCCGTTAAGGTGAGAGCGTACGGGTGACAGATGCGATGAGGGGGATGAACGTATACATGTGTGGTCGAGCAAGAGCATGTTGAGGCAACCTTTTTCTGAAGGAGGACGGCTATGTCCAGAAGACAGATTTGTTTCAATTCCCTTGTTCTGGTGGTCGGTCTGGCCCTGACCAGTGGCGTCTGGGCAGCGGACCCCGATCTCGTTGGTTTGTGGAAGCTGGATGAGACGTCCGGCATGATTGCGAGCGACTCGTCCGGCGGTGGCAACGACGGCACCCTCGTGGGTAGTCCCCAATGGGTGTTCGGTCGGATCAAAGGAGGCCTGAAACTCAGCGGCACCGGCGACCATGTGGCCCTGCCGATCGGCTCGCTCATGGGGAAGTTGGACAAAGCCACCATCGGGATGTGGCTGAACTGGTCCGGCCTCAGCAATACCTGGGCCCGCATCATCGACTGGGGTACGGGGCAGACGACCTACATCTACGTGACTCCAAGCGATGGAACTGGGAAGTTTCACGCGGCCATCACGGTCAATAGCTCGTGGACGGACCTGGCTGCGCCCAACGGGTTTCCTTCAGGAGGCTGGCACCACATGGCCGTGACCTTGGGGGACAAGACAAGCAAGACCCTGCGGCTCCTCGTCGACGGCGAGGAGGTTGCCAGTGGGACCTCCCAGTGGATTCTGAGCGATCTCGGCAATACCACGCAGAACTGGCTCGGCAGGTCAGAGTACTCCGCGGACCCCTACCTCAACGCGACCTTGGATGATCTCCGCATCTACGACCGCATACTGTCCGATGCCGAGATCAAGGTTGCCATGTTGGGGGGGGAGATCCCGGGTCCTTGCTCGCAGCCGCAGCCCGAACAGTCAGCCACAGACGTGGTGAGGGACGTGAGTCTGAGCTGGACGCCGGGACCATATGCCAAGACGCACGATGTGTACCTCGGGACCGACTTTGATGATGTCAACAGTGCCAGCAGGGCCGATACCAGGGGCGTCTCCGTCGCTTCGGGCCAGGACGCCAGCACCTACAACCCGGCTGGCCCTCTCGCCTTCAGCCAGACCTACTACTGGCGGGTCGATGAGGTCAACGCCCCGCCGGACTCCACGACCTTCAAGGGCAACATCTGGACCTTCACGGTCGAGGCCTACAGCTATGCGGTCAAGCCCGTCAAGGCCACGGCCTCCGGTTCGTCCAACGCCGCGATGGGGCCAGAGAAGACGATCGATAGCTCCGGGATCGACGCCAGCACCGACCAGCATAGCACGAGCGGGACGCAGATGTGGCTCAGCAAGAAGGGACAGTCGCCCATCTGGATCAAGTACGACTTCGACAAGGCCTACAAGCTCGACAAGATGTGGGTGTGGAACTCCAATCAGGCGATCGAGCTGGACAACGGTTTTGGGGCCAAGGGCGTGACGATCGAGACCTCTTTGGACGGGACCACCTGGACGACCCTGGCCGGGGTCTCGGAATTCGCCCAGGCGACCGCCGAGCCCAACTACGTCCACAACACGACCGTGGACTTCGCTGGAACGCTGGCCAAGTATGTCAGGGTGACTATCACGAGCAACTGGGGCGCTGCGACCAAGCAGGCTGGCCTGAGCGAGGTCCGGTTCTTCTATCTGCCCGTAAAGGCGTACCAACCTGCGCCGGTCACGGGAGGCACGGGAGTGGCTGTGGACGCGGTCCTGAACTGGAGACCCGGCCGACAGGCGGCCAGGCACGATGTCTACTTCGGCACCGATCCGAATGCCCTGGTCCTGGCCAAGACCGTGACGGATCACCGTTGTTCGCTCAGCTCCCTTGGTGCTGAATACGGCAAGACCTGCTACTGGAGAGTCGACGAGGTCAATGACGCCGCCACTCCCACGTCGTGGACGGGGGACGTCTGGAGCTTCTCCACACCCGACTCCTTCGTGGTCGAAGACTTCGAGAAGTACAACGACAAGTGCAACCGGATATTCTGGATCTGGATCGATGGACTTGGTAGCAGCGGCTCTGGGGATTGCGGCGTGGCGGCGGCCTCCGGCAACGGCAGCGGCTCTACGGTCGGAAACGCCGTCGCCCCGTTTGCCGAGCAGACGATCGTTCACAGCGGCTCACAGTCCATGCCGTTGTTCTATGACAACACCACCGGCCCGGGCTATTCAGAGGCCGTTTTGACACTGGCTGCGGCGCAGGATTGGACCAAGGGCGGAGCGAAGACCCTGGTTCTGTATTTCTACGGCGCTGCGGACAACGGTGCCGGGCAGTTGTACGTGAAGATCAACAACGTGAAGGTGCAGTACACCGGCACTGCGGCCGCCATCGTGAAGCCGATGTGGAAGCAGTGGAACATCGATCTGACGTCGGTTGCCGGCGTGCAGTCGGTCAAGACGCTGACTGTAGGCGTGTCCGGCTCAGGCAAGGGTGTCCTGTACATCGACGATATCCTCCTGTATCGGGCGGCCCCGGCCGTGGTGGTACCCGTTAACCCGGGCACCGCCAACCTGCAGGCGTACTACCCACTGGATGGCACCACCAACGACACCTCCGGCCACGGGTACAACGGCACGGCGATCGGCAACCAGTTCTACGTCGATGCACCGGCGGGTCGGGGCAAGGCGATCCAGCTCAATGGTACGAACGACTATGTGGATCTGCCCACCCTGGGCACGCTGGTCAGCACGATGAGCAGCACGACCGTTGCCGCCTGGGCGAACTTCTCCTACCCCAGCACGGGTACCGTCGGATGGGAGCGGATCTTCGACTTCGGCACGGGCAGCACCAATTACATGTTCCTGTCCGCGCGTCAGCTCGCGACCAGTGCGGAGGTCTTCGGCATCCTCACTACGGGAGGCACGGAGGTCCGATGCACTGCCCCCAGGCCGATGGGTACGGGTTGGCACCACCTTGCGGTGGTCATAGACAGTGCGACCATGAGGGCGACACTCTACCTGGACGGCACCGCGGTGGCGACGAACACCACGACAATGTTGCCCAAGGACCTGGGCAACACCACCCAGAACTGGTTTGGCCGTTCGCAGTTCACCGCTGATGGCTACTACGCCGGTATGCTGGATGAGGTCCGCATCTATAACCGCGCCTTGACAGTGGGTGAGGTTCGTTACCTCGCAGGTGAGCAGCCGTAGGCAGGGCTGCGTTTGCACAATACCGGGGGGTCTGTACCGAATCGGTATAGGCCCCCCTTCATTCTCGTTTGAAGAAGGAGGATCCTCATGTGTAGAAGACGGATTGGCCTGGTTCTTTTCATCGGGGTGGTCGCCCTGGCCCTGGGTGGGGGCGCCGCCGCGCAGGACTCCACTCTTGTCGGTTACTGGAAACTCGACGAGATATCGGGCAGTATCGCGGCGGATTCGTCAGGCAATGGACACAATGGGACTCTTCATGGCTCCCCTCAGTGGGTGACCGGAAAGTCGAGGGGTGGGCTGCAGTTCAACGGCATCAGTGACTACGTGGATACAAGCTATACCGAGAACCTGACGAAATGGACGGTCTGCGTCTGGGTGACCAGTCCCGCAGCGCCTGCGAATGCCTTCGCATCGGGACCGGTTCATCGCGACCAGGACTATCAATTCAACTGGAACCACACCGTTGAGAGCTTCCGGGGAGCCGCGGCCCTGATGGTCGCAGGGGCATGGACGTCGGCGTCATTCGGGACGTTGGAGGCCGACACGTGGTACTATCTGACCGGGACCTACGATGGGACCTCGCTGAAGGCCTACGTGAATGGCGAGTTGATCAGCACCGTCGGTGTCGCGGGGACCCCCAACGCCGAGAACAACAGCCTGAAGTTTGCGCGACATACCACCGCCCCGCAGTTTTTTGCGGGGATTGTCGACGACGTTCGCGTGTATAACCGGGCGCTGGCTCAGCAGGAGATCGAGGCCGTCATGCAGGGAGGATCAAACGCCGGTCTTGCCTCCGGGCCAGGGCCTGCAGACAGGGCCAAGGATGTGGCCAGGGACGCGGTCCTGGGCTGGGCGCCGGGGAAGTTCGCCAAGACGCACGACGTGTATTTCGGGACGGACTTCGATGATGTCACCCATGCCAGCAAGGCCAATGCGATGGGTGTGTCTGTCAGTGGGGGCCAGGACGCCAACACCCATGACCCGGCCGGCCTTCTTGCCTTTGGCCAGACCTATTACTGGCGGATCGATGAGGTCAACGCCCCACCCGATTCCACCCTCTTCAAGGGCAGCACCTGGACCTTCACGGCCGAGACCTATGGTTTTCCGGTCAAGCCCGTGGAGGCCATCGCCTCCAGCTCCCTCAGTGCCTCTTCGGGGCCTGACAAGACCATCGACGGCTCCGGACTCGACGGCTTGGACCAGCACTCGATCTCATTGTCGGACATGTGGCTCAGCAAGAAGGGCGTGACGCCGATCTGGATCCAGTATGGATTTGACAAGACCTACAAGCTGTACCAGATGTGGGTGTGGAACTCCAATCAATCGATCGAGCCAGACCTGGGCCTTGGGGCCAAGGACGTGACGATCGAGACCTCCCTGGACGGGACCACCTGGACGACCCTGGACGGCGTACCGGAATTTGCCCAGGCCACCGGTGAGCCGAACTACGTCTGCAATACGGTCGTGGATCTCGGCGGGGTGCAGGCCCAGTATGTCAAGCTGACGATCAACAGCAACTGGGCGGATGGAACCAAGCAGGCCGGGCTCAGCGAGGTCCGGTTCTACTACGTGCCCGTCAAGGCATTCGGACCTACCCCCGCTTCCGGAGCCAAGGCCGTGGCCGCGGACGGAGTCCTGAACTGGCGACCAGGCCGGGAGGCGGCCAAGCACCAAGTCTACCTGGGTACCGATCCGAACGCCCTGACCCTGGTGCAGACCGTGACCCCACACAGCCTGGGTCTCGGTTCCCTTGGCCTGGAGTACGGCAAGACCTACTACTGGAAGGTCAACGAGGTCAATGACGCCGCTACTCCTGCGTCCTGGACGGGGGACATCTGGAGCTTCTCCATGTCCGACACTTTTGTTGTCGATGACTTTGAGAAGTACAACGATGCTTGCCGTCGGATCTTCTTCACCTGGCAGGATGGCGAGGGTCACAACGGCTCTGAGGACTGTGACGTGGCGCCGTTTGGAGGCAATAGTACCGGCTCGACGGTCGGCAACGCCGAGCCGCCATTTGCCGAGCAGACCATCGTCCATAAGGGCAGGCAGTCCATGCCGTTGGCCTACGACAATACGACCGGCCCAGGCTATTCAGAGGCCACGCGGACCTTCGATCCGGTACAGAACTGGAGCATGGGCGGCGCGAAGACCCTGGTGTTGTTCTTCCACGGCGCCGTGGACAACGCCGCCGCGCAGTTGTACGTGAAGGTCAACAACGGCCCCAAGGTGTCCTACAGTGGCAATGCGGCCGCCCTGACGACGCCCCTCTGGAAGCAGTGGAACGTCGACCTGGCATCGGTTGGAGGGGGCCTGCAGGCGGTCAAGACGCTGACTATTGGGGTATCCGGCTCAGGCAAGGGGATGGTCTACATAGACGACATCCTGCTGTATCGGGTGGCCCCTGCAGTGGTTCAGCCGGTCAATCCAGGGACCGCCAATCTGGCGGCGTACTACCCCCTGGATGGCAGTTTGAATGACAGCTCCGGCCACGGCTACAACGCCACGATGGTAGGTAACCAGACGTATATGGACGACGCCGGCTATGGCAAGGCGATCCAGACCAACGGTACAAGCGACTATATCGATCTGCCCATCGGTCCGCTGGTCAATACGCTCAGCAGCGCCACGATCGCCACGAGGGTGGATTTCTCCGGCACCGGCGGGGCCCGGCAGCGTGTCTTTGCCTTTGGCATGGACACCACGGTCTACATGTCTCTGGCGGCGAACGCGTGGACAGGCGGGCCTTTGCGGTTCAGCATTACGACGGACGGCGAGGCGGGCGAGTCCGCCCTGCGTGCACCGGCTACGCTGCCCACGGGTTGGCATCACGTGGCGGTTGTGATAGACGGTGCGGCCAAGACGATGCAGCTCTATCTTGACGGTGACCTGGTTGCCAGCGGTCCCACGACCACGTTGCCGAAGGACCTGGGAAAGACCACTCAGAACTGGCTGGCTCGCTCGGCGTTTACGGCTGACACGTACTTCAACGGCATGCTGGATGAGTTCCGCATCTACAACCGTGCGCTGGCAGCAGGTGAGGTTCGCTACCTGGCCGGCGACCGGCAGTAAGCAGGTCAGGTCATTGCTCTGCACTATCACGGGGCCTGTGTCATCGCGGCACAGGCCCCTTTGTCTTGGGACGGCCACGCCATCTCCAAGGGGCTCTGGGCCCTCGAAAAAGGGCTTGCAGCCAAGCCTCTGTCGTGCTACGCTACCGGCTCTTTCTGGTGTTAGGACCCGTCATTCTTCTTCAGTGAATAGGAAGGTCGTGATGAGCGTATCCAAACTCGACAATCTGTGCGTTGAAACGATTCGTTTTCTGGCCGCGGATGGCGTGCAGAAGGCCAGCTCCGGTCATCCGGGCATGCCTATGGGCATGGCTCCGACTGCGTACGTGCTGTGGACCCGGGTCATGCGCCACAACCCGGCGGATCCCCAATGGCCCAACCGCGATCGGTTCATCCTGTCGGCAGGGCACGGCAGCATGCTGCTCTACTCCATGCTGCACCTGACCGGGTACGCCATGAGCCTGGACGACCTGAAGGGGTTCCGCCAGTGGGGCACCAAGACGCCTGGGCACCCCGAGTACGACCCGCACCTGGGGATCGAGGTCACCACCGGACCCCTGGGCCAGGGTCTGGCCAACGGCGTGGGACTGGCCATCGCCCAGAAATACGTGGCGACCTGTTTCAACCGGGACGCCTTCAAGGTGATCGACAACAAGGTCTATGTGATCTGCGGCGACGGGTGCATGGAAGAGGGCGTGTCCTCAGAGGCCAGTTCCCTGGCAGGGCACCTGGCCCTGGACAATCTGGTCGTGATCTACGACGACAACCACATCACCATCGACGGCAAGACGGATCTGTCGTTCAGCGAGGACGTGGCCCGGCGATACAAGGCCTATGGCTGGAACGTGATCGAGGTGCCCGGTGACGGCAATGACCTGGAGGCGATCGAGAAGGCGATCAGGCGGGCCAAGGCCTACAAGGGCAGGCCCACGATCATCAAGCTGCGGACCCACATCGCCTTTGGCAGCCCCAACAAGCAGGATACCTCCGAGGCCCACGGCTCGCCCCTGGGCGAGGATGAGATCAAGCTGATGAAACAGCGGTTCGGATGGGACCCGAACAAGACCTTCCACGTCCCCGACGAGGTGTATCCGTGCATGCGTCGATGCGTGGACACAGGCAGGAAGGCCCAGGCCGCCTGGCAGCGGACGTTCAAGCGATACGCCAGGCAATACCCGGACCTGGCCCGGCAGTTCGAGGACTCGCTGGCCGGCCACCTGCCTGTCAACCTCGATGAGGTCCTGCCCAAGTTCGAGCCGGCCAAGCCCATGGCCACACGCCAGGCCTCGGGCAAGGTCCTCAATGCAGTCATGCCCAAGATGCCCCTGGTCCTGGGCGGTTCTGCAGACCTGACGCCCTCCAACAATACCTGGTTCGAGGGGGCCAAGGACTTCCAGAAGGGCTCCTACGATGGCCGGTACCTCCGCTTTGGCGTGCGAGAGCATGCCATGGGCGGGATACTCAACGGGATTGCCGTCAGCGGCCTGGCCCGCGCCTACGGGGCCACGTTCCTGGTCTTCAGTGACTACATGAGGGGGGCCGTGCGCGTGGCGGCCATATCCAAGTACCCGACCATCTTCGTCTGGACCCACGACAGCATCGGGGTGGGCGAGGACGGCCCGACCCACCAGCCGGTCGAGCACTTCGCTGCGCTGCGGGCGATCCCCAACCTGCTCGTGTTCCGTCCGGGCGACGCCAATGAGACGGTCCAGGCGTGGAGGTATATCCTTGAACACCGCGACGGTCCTGCGGCCATCCTGCTGACTCGCCAGAACCTGCCGGTCCTGGATCAGGCCAAGTACGGCCCGGCCACGGGCGTGGCCAAGGGGGCCTACGTGCTGGTCAAGGCCGACCAGCCCGAGGTGCTGCTCCTGGCAACGGGCTCGGAGGTGAGCGTTGCCCTGGCCGCTGCCGAGAAGCTGGCTGGCGAGGGGATCAAGGCCCAGGTGGTGAGCATGCCGTGCTGGGAGCTGTTTGCCAGGCGGTCTCAGTCCTACAGGGATGAGGTCATGCCCCCATCCTGCAAGGCCCGCGTGGGCGTGGAGGCTGGCGTGGAGCTGGGCTGGTCCAGGTGGCTCGGTGACAAGGGGATCTTCATCGGCATGTCTGGGTTCGGGGCATCGGGCCCGTACAAGACCTGCTATGAGAGGTTTGGCATTACCCCGGACGCTGTGGTGGCTGCTGCCAAGAGGTCGATGGGCAGGTGAGAGGGGGCAGAGATCGGGGCTCACGATTCAGAATGCAGATGAAAGCCGATTCAAGAACCGATCTCGAACGCATCTTCAAGGAGGCTCTTTCCTCTGTTCCGGCTCGCGGCCAAGGGCGAAACAAGTTGCATACAGAACCGTGGGTGGCCTTTCATTCTCTTCATGCCCTCGCGGTTTCATCCCAGATCTGTTTTCCCATCACGCTGACGAGGCGGGACAAGCCTGACTATCACCTGCACACCAGCGACGGGTCCATTGGAATCGAGATCACGGAGGCCGTACCAGAATCATACGCACGCGCTATTGCGATCGCCAATTGTGAGTTCCCCGACTTGCCAATTCTCTCCAGGGCACTACTCAATCTATCGGATGACGCGACTAATGCACAGATCCGGGAGGCGATTGAGGACTGCAAGGCGCTGCTTGATGAACCGGATGATGCGACCAATGCACGGATCCGTGAGCCGATCACGGACTCCAGGTCTAACCGCGGCTGGCCCGGTGGCTCCATCGAGGACTACTGGTTTCAGTTTATGCTTCGGAGGCTAGAAGTCAAGCGAGCCACAGCTTCCCAACCTGGGTTCAAGCTATTTGACGAGAACTGGCTTCTAATCTACGATAATCTGCCACTGCCACCCATTGACTTCCGAAGTGCCGCGGCTCGTCTTGCCGCCCCGGAGGTTAGCTTGTCACCGTTTTCTCAACTCCTGGTGCTCAAGAGCATGCATCTTTTTGTCATCCGATCATCCGGATTGGCAGTCTTCGACGTTCCACCTTGGCAGGATTCCCAAAAGTAAGCCGCAGGATTAATTGTGATACCGTGCACTGATCGAAGACGATTTATGATCTCCGGCTAACAGGTAATTCGTGATAGATCCGGCCATGGGAAAGGCGGTTTTCAATTTCCTGTGCCTCTGCCTACCAAGGCGGTTTCGCAAGTAGTACATCCTCATGTCTGGCTACTGGTCCCTCATCCAGACCAGGGAACGCCCGCCGCGATTGAGCCGGGCGTAGTTGGGTACTGCGGTCATGGGCGCACCATTGGTGAAGGTGCCCTTGATGACCATCACACCGCCCAGCAGATTGGGGTTCCATTGCGTGGAGAGGGCGGAGTCTGGGCTGAGAATCAGGTTCACGTTCTGATCCACGCTCTCGATGTTGTAGATCAGGGGGCCATATCGCAATGCAACCCGGCCTGCATCTGCGGACACCTTGGTGCTGGCCTTGACCCTTTGGACAGCCAGGGGCAGGACCAGATCGATCTTATCTCCGGCCGTCCAGGTCCGGGTGATCACCGCGTAGCCCTGGTCCATCGAGGGACTCACGGGCGAACCGTTCACCGAGATGGACGTCATGTCAGTGACCGCTGGCGTACACGTATAGAGATCGCTGACACTCCGGTTCGGCACCCGGATCCTGACCGAGAAGGTCTGGGCCACGGCAGGATTGACCGTGATAGACACATCGCCGCTCCAGGGATAGTCCGTCACCTGGACCATCTGGACGCTGGTCCCGGCGACGTCGTCCACGGTCACGGTGCTCCCGATGAAGAGATTGACGGTGATACCATCTGCACTCTTGGCATACATCCAGGTGGGGAGCATGAGGAGGGTCCTGGGGATGTTCCCCACGCAGCACGGACAGCCATTCCAGGCGTAGCGGGCCTCGCTTGAGTCCAAGGCGTTGGTATACGTGTAATTCTTGGCGTCCAGATCGACGTCGCCCAGAATGGCGTTGTACAGCGTCTCTTCACAGAGGTCGGCGTACTGGGCACCATGGTTCATCAGGTTCAGCTTGTGCTGGAAGAAGAGTTCGCCGCAGCCGGAACACGATTCGCAGTAGGCGCTGTTTGGAAGGGAGTAGTTGGCGCCAAATCCCTCCGAGGTCTCGCCGCTTCCTACCCCGCCCGTGACGTAGTACTTCCTGTTGACGATATTATCCCAGAGGGATAGCGAGGCGCTCTGGTAGTCGACATCGCCGGTTTCCATGGCGACGTCCGTCATGCCCGAGTACAGATAGACGGCACGCACGGCGTGTCCTGCCGCCTCATACTGCTGGACTACCGGGAGATGGCTCTGGTCGTACTGCTCGCCGTTTTCGCGGCTGTCCATCAGGAACTTCGCCAGCTCGATATACTTCTGACCTTTACCTTGCCCCTCCAGGTCATTCACAAACCGGGCCAATCGCGCCAAGGCCTGCTCCATTTCCTCATGGCCGTCGTACCAGGCCTTCTTGGGGGCTGGGCCGATGTGGTCGTACCAGCAGTCGGCCAGTTTCCTGGCGGCATTGTACATCCTGGGATCGGTCTGGTTCGTCATCAGATAGTGGGCTATTGCGGATTCGATGAAGTAGCCGGCCGTATACCCCTCATGGGCCGTCTTGTCCGACCAGCGGGCACGGCCGCTGAGGGTGAAGTACGTCTGGAGGTATCCATCGGGCTCCTGGGCGCTGAGTATCTTGGGGATCCAGTCCTCAAGCTTCGCCCTCATGGCGTTTTGGGCCAGGATCATGTCCCGATCGCCCTGGGGATCCACCATGAGGGCGACGCACATCGATTCAACGGTGTTGTGGACGTAGGCATTGGCAAAGACGTAGCCGACGTGACCCGTATAGGGCTGCCCGGCCAGCTTGTTCCCCGCCTGGATGAAGTTGTTGATGCCGCCCTCGGCGAGGCTTGTGTTGGACAACTGGCCGTAGCAATGCGGAATCCAGTTCACGATCAGGTTCTTGATCCTCTGGCTCCACAGCGGACTGTTGACCTTGTAGGATTTCGTATACACCGGATCGAGGTGAGTCCCGGGCGGGGGCGGGACCACCCTCACGGCGAGCGTGTCCGAAGAAATCAACTGGCCATCGTCAGCCGTCAACCTGAGCACGTGATCGCCAGCCTCCGAGAACTTCGCCGTGGTGACCGGTGCGTTCGCGTCCTCGAAGGTGACCAGGCCCGGACCTGAGGCCAGACTCCAGGCTACCGTCGGCACGGCCTTCACCTTGCCGTCGTCGTTGACCGTCCCGTACAGATACGTTGTCCCTGACACCACCGCTACTCTATCCAGGCCAGCCTTCACCGTGGGGGGAAAATCGGGTGACGTCCCTTCGTCATAGACCTTCCATTCCAGGATCCCTGTCGAGGTGGTGCCAGCGGAGTCGAAGGCCAGGCGGAGTTTGGCGGTGGTCACCTTGTCGAAGGTGGTGGCGTTGTATCGATTGCCTGCCACACCCAGACCCGAGGCATGACCGACGGACACGAAACTGCTCCCGTTCCAATATAGTATCCGGCAGGCCTTGGGCAGACCCACGCCCTGACCATCAGCCCACCAGTATACGTCGATAGATGGGTTGAGTCCAGTCGTACTGCACCCACTGTGTACCGGTCTGGGGCCAGTTGCCGTATGCACCGTGGCTGTAGTCACCTGAATTCTGCGGATCGTGACCATCGTTTATCGCCGTGAGTGTCTCCCACGAAGACACATAGGAGGTCGTTGCCTGGGCAACCAAGGCCAGATTGATACCGGTGTTCGCGTTGTCGGCCATGGCCATGCTGGCCGGAAAAGCCGCGGCGAATGCCGCTATCGCCACGACACGCAGATGCCCCACGACTCTACCCATCAGGGTCTCCTTTCATCCCCAAGAAGCCTTCGCGTACCCAAGCACCCCCAGGTGCGGTCGGTTAGGACACTGCCATTATAGATTCTGAGGCCCGATTCTGCAAAGAAATGTGTTACGATGTGCGACACTGGACGATCCAGCACAATCTCCAGGGCAAAGACCTGGCCAACAGGGTAGTCACCGTCATCCGTAACACAGCCTCGGAACTGGGGCTGTCGGAGCTTGTTGACGTTGCTCTTAAGGAGGTCACTGACGACAAATGGGAGTAAGGACCGAATGAACACGGGTGCTCGGGCGTCGTATAAAAGGTACCGTTTATTTCTCTGGATGCAGGGTCCGGTACGTGGGAGTCGCGTGTATGAAGGCAGAAAAGGTGAAGAGGCTGGTGCTGGGCTACTGGCGACAGTGGCGGGCCACGGTATTTCTGGTCCTGTTCGTGATCCTGCCGGTCAAGTCGTCTCTGGCGGACTTCAACTGGGTGCCTACAGGGTCCATGAATCCCACGATCCTGGAGGGGGACTTTCTGCTGGTGAACAAGGTTGCCTACGACCTGCGAGTCCCGTTCACCTTCCTGCGCCTGGCCCAGTGGTCAGACCCCCAGCGGGGTGACATCGTGATCTGTTTCTCGCCCGACGACGGCACACGCCTGGTCAAGCGGGTGGTCGGCCTGCCCGGCGACCGGATCTTCATGGTCAACAACCAACTCTCCATCAATGGCCAGCCTGTCCCCCAGGCGTCTGCCGATCCGGACCTGCTCAAGGACCTGAACTCCCGGATCAGGGCATTCTCCACGGTGGCCATGGAGCAACTGGGCCAGGTGAGCCATCCGGTCCTGGCGATCCCGAGCCGGCCTGCGATGCGGAGCTTCGGCCCGGTCGTTGTGCCTGCAGGTCAGTACTTCATGATGGGCGACAACCGGGACAACAGCAAGGACTCCCGCTTCTTTGGGTTCGTGCCAAGGAAGGCCGTCGTAGGCAAGGCCGTTGGGATCGTGGGCTCCCTGGACATCACCGACAGGTTCCAGCCCAGGCTCAACCGTTTCCTGTCGCCGCTCGACTAGTTCCCCCTCCCAGCCTTCGGAGTGTCTTGCCAGGCACGTTCCCAGAGAGCCGGAGCAGGGTCACCCTCGTCTCCATCTGAAATGCGGGTTAACCCTGGACCAGCGGTCGGCAGAAGGCTAAGATGGTCTGAGACAAGGCCGGAACTAGCTTGTGGGCCAAGTCCCGTGGGAGCGATGGCCCTGGGGAACCGGTTGTGGTCAGGTGAAGGCAGGAAGAGGTATGCGTACGACGCGACGACGTGCGTTTACCCTGATTGAGCTGCTGGTGGTCATCGCGGTCATAGCGATCCTGATGGGGGAGAATTGGTGCGGGTGGTTTCTAGGATGAGAGGGTATAATCGGCCCATGCCCCTAACCGACACCAGTCCAGAGGCACAGCAGGTCCTGATTCAACTCTATCGCCAGATGCCTGTGGAGAAGAAGCTGCGTCTTGTCTTTGATGCGTATCAAACCGGCAGGCAACTGGCCATGGCGGGTCTGCGCTATCGACATCCGCACGCCTCGGAGGAAGAGATCTGGCGGCTATGGGCCAGGCAGCACCTTGGGGAAGAGCTCTTCACTGCCGTGTACGGAGTGGGCAGCCATGACTGACCGTCAGGATCTGGATGCCCTTGCCCAGGTCGCGGGCATCCTGGAGCAGCTTCAAGTGCCCTATGCGGTAGGGGGGTCGATGGCCAGCTCCAGCTATGGGAAGGTGCGGTTTACGCAGGACGCCGACGTCACCGTGGAACTCTCTGAGGGACAAGCGGAGCGGCTCTTTGACCTGATCAAGGACAGTTTCTATGTCAGCAGGGAGGCCATGATTCAGGCCATTCACCAACGGACCAGCTTCAACCTCATCCATTTCGACTCCGCCTTCAAGATCGACCTGTTCGTCTGCAAGGACACGGACTTCGAGAGGCAACTGTTGCGACGAGCGAGGCGTGTGTCGGTTGCCGGGGTCCGTGGGAGGACCATGTCATTTGTCTCACCTGAGGACATCGTCCTCCTGAAACTCCGATGGTACCGAGAGGGCGGTGAAACCTCGGACCGCCAGTGGCAGGATGTCCTGGGGGTCCTGGCGGTCCAGGGTGAGGGCCTGGATCACGTACACCTTGAGACATGGGCTGAGATCCTCGGTGTGAAGGACCTCCTGATCAAGGCCCTGGCTGAATCGCATGATCCCTCATCACCCTGAACGATTCCTGGTCCTTCAAAGGCTATGGACTGAACCTATGCAGGGAGGTCTCCATGAATAACGTAAGGCGAGTCATTGTTCTGATCTCAATGGTTGTATTGTCATCCTCCCTAAGTACTACCCTCGCCGATGAGGGGATGTGGCTCTACAATGCCCCGCCTCGCCAGGTTCTCAGGGACCGATACGGCTCCGAGCCGAACGAGGCCTGGCTGGCACACCTGCAGAGGTCATCCGTGCGGTTCAACAGCGGCGGGTCGGGTTCGTTCGTGTCTGCTGACGGCCTGGTGCTCTCCAACCACCACGTGGGTGCAGACGCCCTGCAGAAGTTCGGGGACAAGGAGCACAACTACCTGAGGGATGGGTTCCATGCCCGAACGCTCGCCCAGGAGAAGCGATGCCTGGACCTTGAGCTCAACGTGCTCATGGAGATCGAGGACGTGACTGAGCGGGTGAACGCCGCGGTCAAGCCGGAGATGTCCGCAGAGCAGGCCTTCCTGGCCCGCCGTGCGGTCACGGCCGAGATCGAAAAGGAATCCCTGGACCGGACCGGGCTCCGCAGTGACGTGGTCACCTTGTACCAGGGTGGCCTCTATCACCTCTACCGCTTCAAGAAGTACACGGACGTCCGCTTGGTCTTCGCGCCTGAGCAGCAGATCGCCTTCTTTGGCGGTGACCCGGACAACTTCGAGTACCCGCGATACGACCTCGACATCTGCCTGTTCCGCGCCTACGAGGACGGCAAGCCCGCCCAGGTCGAACATTACCTGAAGTGGAGCAAGGCAGGGGCGGCAGAGGACGAGCTTGTGTTCGTGTCCGGCCATCCTGGCCGTACCAGCCGGCTCTTCACCGTGGCCGAGCTGGAATACGTCCGTGACGTGCGTCTTCCCTATGCCCTGACCCGGCTCAAGGACCTCGATGTGCTCCTGACCGCGTACAGTGCCCGTAGCGAAGAGAACGCCCGGCGGGCCAGGGAAGACCTGTTCGGCGTGCAGAACAGTCGCAAGGACTATGACGGAATGGTTGCCGGGATACTCGATCCCCGCCTGCTCACGGACAAGCGTCAGGCCGAGGCGAGACTCCGCGAGGCGGTGTCCTCCAGGGCCGATCTTCGGGAGGCCCTTGACGCGTGGGACCGGATTGCCGAGGCCCAGAAGGTCATTGCGGGCAGTGCCCTTCGATACAACCTCCTGGAAGGCGGACAGGGGTTTCATAGTGAGTTGTTTGCCATTGCCCGTACCCTGCTCCGCGCAGCAGACGAGCGACCCAAGCCCAACGCCGAACGGCTTCGGGAATTCGGAGAGGCGGGACGTGAGTCCCTTGAATTCCAGCTCTTCTCAGAGAAGCCGATCTACGATGATCTCGAGCAACTCAAGCTGGCCAACTCCCTTTCGTGGCTGACCATGCACATGGGCTACGCAGACGAACTGGTACAGAAGGTCATGGCCGGCCGGTCGCCCCGCCAGCGGGCGGCTGAGCTGGTCCAGGGCACGACTGTCAAGTCCGTGGCCGTACGCAAGAGGCTCTACGAGGGCGGCAAGGCAGCGGTGGATGCAGCCAAAGACCCCATGATCGATCTGGCCCGCCTGGTGGATCCTGATTCACGGGCCGTGCGACAGGTGATAGAGACCCAGGGCGAGGCCAAGCAGCAGGCCCACGCCCGCATTGCCAAGGCGAGGTTCGCCCTTGAGGGGATGAGCACCTATCCGGACGCCACGTTCACGCTCCGCCTGGCCTTTGGCACAGTGAAGGGCTACCAGGAGGATGGACGGTCCGTTCCCTTTCAGACCACCATGGCCGGCCTGTACCAGCGGGCCGTGGACCAGCGGTACAAGCCGCCCTTCGACCTGCCTGATCGATGGGTCAAACGCAAGGGCCGACTCGATCTGAACACGCCCTTCAACTTCGTCAGCACCGCAGACATCATAGGCGGCAACTCCGGCAGCCCAGTGGTCAACCGCAGGGGTGAGTTCGTGGGGATCATCTTTGACGGCAACATCCAGTCGCTGGTGCTCGACTTTGGCTACACCGACGACCAGGCCCGTGCCGTGTCCGTACACTCGATGGCCATCATCGAGGCCCTCCGCAAGGTGTACGACGCCAAGGACTTGGCGGATGAACTGGTGGGCAAGACACGGGCTCGCTGAAGCAAGGCCAGCATAACCATGTGCTATTAAGGCGGTGTCCATTGAACGGTCTTGCCATTCGACTCTTTGACTGCAATAGGCTGTGTGACGCGATGAAGAATGTGAGCAAGTGCCTGTGGCTCCTCTTGTGGTTGGTATGTCTGGCCTTCGTGCCTGCGCAAGCGAAGCAGGGCAGCACGTTCCTGACCGACCGGGTGGATGCCAAGCCTCTGCGTATGCCCGACGCGGGGCCATCCTTTTCATTCGTGGTGCTGGGGGATCGCACGGCGGCCGGGCCCAACAGCCTGGATGTGCTGGCCGAGGCGGTCAGGGAGGTCAATCTTTTGGGGCCCGATCTGGTGCTGAACGTCGGGGACATGATCCCAGGCTACTGTAACCAGGACCAGTGGCTCTCGCAGATGAAGGAGCTTCGCCAGGTCACGGACAGGCTCACCATGCCATGGTTACCTGTGGCAGGCAACCATGATATCTACTGGGCGACCAACAAACCCCACCCCGCAGGTGAGCACGAATCCGATTACGAGCAGCATGTGGGGCCGTTGTGGTACGCGATGGAACACAAGGGCTGCTGGTTCATTGTGCTGTTCAGTGATGAAGGCGATCCCAAGACTGGCACGAAGGACTTCGACGATCCCAATGCCCAGGTCCTGAGCCCTCGCCAGACCCACTGGCTTCAATCCGTGCTGGGCAAGGCCAAGGGGGCCAGGCACATCTTCGTGTTCCTGCACCAGCCTCGCTGGATCATCGGCGAATACGGCCGGGACTGGCTCCGGGTCCATCAGATGCTCAGCAGGGCGGGGGTGTCTGCCGTGTTTGCCGGCCACCACCACCTCCTCTCCTTCGACGGTCGCCGCGATGGAGTCCAGTACTACAGGCTCGGCACCACCGGGGGCGATATCGACCGCGATCTGGAGCCGGATGGCTTTCATCACTACTTCCTCGTGACCGTACACCCCAGCGACTTTTCCGTGGCGGCCATCAAGGTGGGCTCCGTGTATGACCCCAAGGACAGGCAGTTCCGGCGATGGACGCTCGTTCCGCGCCAGGACTGGCTGATCGGCCCAGACCACAAGGCGGACTTCGCCGTCGAGACGCCGGACCTCGGCGGTTTGGAGGGGATCCTCCACATCAGCGTGACAGGTTCGATGCACGACTTGGGCGACAAGGGGCTGGAGGTCCAGGTGTTTGACCACCGACAGAGGCCGTTGCTTACGCAGTTCATCAGTGACAAGGGGACCGTCTGGGTCCAGTGCCCGGCCAAGGAGAAGACCCGGTACCTCATCCGCCTGTTCGATCAAGACGCCCGCGTCGAGGCCGGGGCTCCGGGTCATAGCGGCTTGATCCGCGTTAGGCTCGGAGTCAGGCCGCCTGTGCCTTCATGGAGCCAGTAGGCCCCGATCCCGTCCCCTGTGGTCCATCAGCAGGGTGACGCGGGCCAGGACCTCCGGCGTCAGGGACTGCTTGAGGAGCTTCTTGACCTCCCCCAGACCGGTCCGCTGCGTGATGTGAATCAGGATGACGTGCTCGTTGTGGAGCGGCTCGATGAGGCTGGCCAGGTCCTTGACGTGCATGTGGTGGCCGGCTACGGCCCGATCGATGTGCTCCTGTTCGTAGAAGGTGCACTCGGCGATCAGTACCCGGCTGCCCGCGACGTACGGCAGGGGCGAGTAGTCCACGTATTGGGTGTCACCCAGGTACGTGACGATCGGCAGCTCCAGGGGATAGTCGATGGCGATCCCCTGCCTCTTGAGTTCCACGATCTGGGGGCCGGAGAGCCGGGCGTATTCCGGCTTGATCCTCTTTCGCTTCTCCAGGATGCAGTAGCCCACGGAGCCCTTGCAGTGGTCGGTTGGAAAGGCCCGGGCAAACAGGTTGGGCTTGATCTGGACCTCGTCACCGGGGCCCACGCCAATGAGGTTTGCGGGGATCTTGTTGCCGTCGAGCAGGCCCCAGCCGTCCAGGATCTGCCGGATGGGCGCCAGGAGGTTCTTGGGAGCCACGATGGTGCCTGGGACCTGGCCGTCAAACTGGCGATGCGAGAGGTAGTACGCCAGCCCTGCGGAGTGGTCGATGTGACCGTGGGTCAGCAGCACGTGATTGATGGAGATGACCTGGTCCGGGGCCTTGCCGATGTCGAAGCAGACGTCGAGCTGGGGCACGGCCACCACCGTCTCCTCGCCGCCTACCGAGTAGCCGATGACGTCCAGGCCGCCGATCTGTATGTGCGCCAGGTTATGACTAGGCATTTTTCGATTGATTCTCGATGATGGATAATTGATGATTCCTTGATCCGTTACACGGTAGGGTCATGGTAGGGGGCGGCCATGGTGATGTCAAGGCTGTTCTTTACGGGTCCTTAGGGGAGGAACCGGGATGCCGGACAGGCGTTCTCATCGAGGGCCGCATCCGGAGGATGAGAGGCTCTTCTGGCCCCAGGCAGTCCCTGGGCTGAAGAAGGCGGTGGCGGACTTCTCCTGGCTGTTGACCCAGGGCTACGCAGAGAAGGGGGCGCTCAAGCTGGTGGGTGACCGCTTCTCGCTGACCGAGCGTCAGCGACAGGCAGTGATGCGAAGCGCCTGCCCGGATGACCGACTCTCCTGGCGCAAGGGCCGGCTGATCGGTTCCGAACAACTGCGTGGCTCCAGTCTGGCGATAGACGGCTACAACCTGCTGATCACCGTGGAGGCGGCCCTCAGCGGAGGTTTTCTCTTCAGGGGACGCGACGGGTGCCTGCGGGACCTGGCCAGCATCCATGGAACCTATCGCAAGGTGGAGGAGACCCTGCCGGCTATAGAGCTGATAGGGCGATTCCTGACCGAGGGGGCCGTGTCTGACGTCCTATGGCTCTTGGACAGCCCTGTGTCCAACAGCGGCCGGTTGAAGACCCTGATCCGGCAGAAGGCCGAGGCCAGCGCCTGGCCGTGGCAGATCGAACTGAGCCTCAATCCAGACGCCGAGCTCGTCCGGACCGGCCGAGTCGTGGCCAGCAGCGACAGCGTCGTGCTGGATTCCTGCACACGGTGGGTGAATCTCGGCGCAGAGATCATCCGGCAGAGGCTGCCGGGGGCCAGGGTGATTGACCTTGGTGGTGATTTTTATGCAAAAGGTTGACGAATTGCGGTGCTCGACCTTTTTCCCTTCACCTCGCCACCCTTTGGCTGCCAGAACGCTGTTCACCCCACCAGGACAAGGGCTTTACAATCCATCACCAGCCAATAGAATAAACCTCAGTCGTTTCAAGGCTTAGGGAGACCTGAGGGAGACGGCTCCCCCGGGCTTCCAGAGTCCCTGTACGAGGTGTTGCGGCGGAATCATGACAAGTTCACTTGAACTGGGCCTTCTTGTGGCGACCTGCTCAAGGACGACAAATGCTGGAAGTCCGGCGTACCGAAGCAGCGGTCATCATGATTTCGTCGCCCATGTATGGCCTGTTCCATGAGACTGACCGACTACCACGCCAAGTACATTGCCCATGAACTGACGCGGCGTTGTGCATCCGACAGCGTCGAGAAGCTGACGGCCGTTCTGTCCGATGCTCAGGTCGATCTGAATCCTCACCAGATTGAGGCAGCACTGTTCGCTTTCCGCAACCCCTTTGCCCATGGCGCCATCCTGGCCGATGAGGTCGGCCTTGGAAAGACTATTGAGGCGGGCCTTCTGATCTCGCAGGCCTGGGCGGAGCGAAAACGCCGCGTGCTGGTCATCGTGCCGGCCAACTTGCGGAAGCAGTGGAGCCAGGAATTGGCCGACAAATTCTTCCTTCCTTCCGCGATCCTAGAGAATCGAACCTTCAACGAGTGCATCCGGACTGGTAATCTGAATCCCTTCCAACAGGATGCGATCATTGTCTGCTCGTATCAGTTTGTCCGCAAGATGGACCCCTACGTCCGCCAGACACAATGGGATCTAGTGGTCATCGACGAAGCCCATCGCCTGCGCAACGTCTATAAGCCCACGAACAAGATCGCCAACGCCATCAAGCAGTCCGTGGCCCCATTCCGCAAGGTCCTGCTGACCGCCACGCCGCTCCAGAACTCGCTTTTGGAACTCTACGGCCTGGTGAGCATCATCGACGACTTCGCCTTCGGCGATCTGAAGACCTACCGCGCCCGCTTCACCCGACTGGGAAACGACGACGATTTTAACGACCTCAAGGAGCGGCTCAGACCGATCTGCAAGCGAACCCTGCGAAAACAGGTGCTGGAGTACGTCAAGTTCACGAATCGCCATGCCCTGGTCCAGGAATTCGTCCCGACCCCCGAAGAGCAGGCACTCTACGACTTGGTCTCTGACTACCTCCAGCAGCCGACGTTGTATGCCTTGCCCGCCAGCCAACGCTCCTTGATGACGCTCATCCTCCGGAAGTTGCTGGCGTCCTCCACCTACGCCATATCCGATACACTCGACAGCCTGGCCTGCAAACTGGAAGCGGCCGCCGCCGGGGCAGAGCCGATAGACTCGCCGCCCGAGGAACTGGCCAACAACTGGGAAGAGATTGACGAACTGGCCGACGAATGGGAATCCGAGGAAGATGGTGATGTCGGGCCAGAGCAGCCACAGTACGCGCCCGAACAGGTCGTCGAGATGCGGCGGGAAATGGCCAAACTCAGGGAGTTCCACGCCCTGGCCCGGTCTATCACCAAGAACTCCAAAGGCGAAGTCCTTCTCACCTCCCTGCGGCGTGGCCTATCTGCAGCCGCAGAGGCTCAGCAGGGGCACGGTGGGGCTACACTCCAACAGAAAGCCATCATCTTCACCGAGTCACGCCGCACCCAGGAATACCTTTTCCGCATCCTGGAGCAGACCGAGTTTCGCGGCAAGGTGGTGCTCTTCAATGGCACAAACAACGACCCTAAGTCCAAGGAGATCTACCACCGGTGGCTCGACAAACATGCCGGCACGGATCGTGTGTCCGGCTCCCCCACTGCCGACCTGCGTGCTGCCTTGGTCGAATGCTTCCGCGACGAGGCGGTCATCATGATCGCCACTGAAGCGGCAGCCGAGGGCATCAACTTGCAGTTCTGCAACCTGGTCATCAACTATGACCTACCCTGGAACCCCCAGCGCATCGAGCAACGCATCGGCCGGTGTCACCGCTACGGACAGAAATTCGATGTGGTGGTCGTCAATTTCCTCAATAAGGGCAATGCGGCCGACCAGCGGGTATATGAACTGCTCGACCAGAAATTCCGTCTCTTCAGCGGTGTATTCGGGGCCAGCGACGAAGTCCTCGGGGCATTGGAATCGGGGGTCGATTTCGAGAAGCGCATCGCCGCCATCTACCAGAAATGTCGCACGCCTGAACAGATTCAGTTCGAGTTTGACCAACTCCAGCGAGACCTGGACATGCGAATCGCAGAAGGCCAGCGAGACGCCCGCGAGAAGCTGCTCGACAACTTCGACCAAGAGGTTGTAGAGAAGGTGCGAGTTCAGAGCGCCGGTCTGCTCGACCGGTTCAACGAACGGCTCTGGCTCCTGACTCAGCACCAACTGGCACCCTACGCCCGATTCGATGAGAACGAATACAGCTTCTACCTCATCCGCAATCCTTTTCCCGGCGAGACGATCCACCCAGGCCCATATCGGCTGGGTAAGAACGTCGAGGACGCAAATACCTACCGCGTGGGCCACCCGCTGGCCCAACGGATTCTGGCTCAGGCAGCCGAGCTTGCCCTTTCAACTGCGGAGGTGGTCTTCGACTACTCCGGTGGCGGCAAGAACATTGCCGCGATTGAGCCCCTGGTTGGGCAAGGCGGATGGCTTACCTGTTCACGGCTGGGTGTCCAATCCTTGGACAGCCAGGACGCCCTGATCCTTGCCGGCCTGACCGAGGCCCAGGAGGTACTGGACGAGACCGCTTGCCGTCGACTCTTCGACCTGCCCGGCCAGGTTCGGGACAAATTGGACGTGCCTACAACGGTCAGGTCGCTGCTCACGGATGCGACTGCCCACCGGCAGGCGGAGTTCCTGGAGGCACTGGCCGCCAAGAACGGCCAGTGGTTCGACACCGAGATGGACAAGCTCGACCGCTGGGCCGACGACAGGCGGGCCGCCCTCAAGGTGGAACTGGAGGAACTCGACCAGGAGATCAAGGAGACGAAGAAATCCGCCCGCCTGGCGCCCAACCTGCCGGAGAAACTGGAGCTCCAGCGAGAGCTGAGGGGACTGGAGACCAAGCGTGATGAGGCATGGCGGGCCTATGACGCCGCCGGTCGGGACATTGACCGACAGAAGGACGCCTTGCTGGATGAGATCAGCAGGCGGCTGGAGCAGAAGACCGAGTGTGAGACGCTGTTCACGGTGAGATGGAGGCTCGCATGAGCATGACCGGCTATTCCTCGCGAAATCTCTGGCGGATGATGCAGTTCTTCGAGACTTACCACGACCAGCCAAAACTCGCAACACTGTTGCGAGAATTGTCCTGGAGCCACCATCTGGCGATAATGAGTCGGTGCAAGAGGGATGAAGAACGGGAGTTTTACCTGCGTCTTACCAGGCGTGAACGCTGGTCCTTCCGGGAATTGCAGCGGCAGCTTTCCGGAGCTTTGTTCGAGCGGACTGTCCTGTCCCCCGTAGAACTGTCAACACCGTTGGCAGAATTGCACCCCGAGGCATCGGCAGACATCGCGATTCTGCCACCGCCGGTGGCACAATTGCCTGCTGCGAAACCGAAAAAGCCAAACACAAAGAAACGACCCAAGAAGGGACATAAGAAATGACCGATCAGCCTGAGAAACTGGACCTGCGGTCGCAGGATATTGCCGAGGACAAGCAGCAGGAGCTTCTGCGGCTGTTTCCGGAGGTGCGAATCGAAGGCGGCAAGATCGACTTCGAGCGGCTGAAGCTGGCCTTGGGCGAGGCCGTGGATGTGGGCAAGGAACGCTACGGCATGAACTGGCCGGGCAAGGCCGAGTGTTTCAAGACCATCCAGGCCCCCAGCCTGGGTACGCTGCGACCGTGCCCAGAGGAGAGCGTGAACTTCGATACGACCGAGAACCTGATCATCGAGGGGGACAACCTTGAAGTGCTCAAGCTCTTGCAGAAGTCGTATCTGGGCAAGGTCAAGATGATCTACATCGACCCACCCTACAACACGGGCAACGACTTCATCTACCCGGACAACTACACTGAAAGCCTCCAAACCTACCTGGAATACACTGGCCAGGTTGACTCCGAGGGGAAGAAGTTCGGGACGAACACCGAGACCGATGGACGATTCCACTCCAAGTGGCTAAACATGATGTATCCGCGGCTGTATTTGGCACGTAATCTTCTTACAGAGGATGGTGTTGCGGTCATCTCGGTTGATGATAGCGAGTTCACAAATCTGAAGAAGATATGTGACGAGGTATTCGGAGAAGAGAACTTCGTTGCTGCTTTGGTTTGGGAAAAAGGGCGGAAGAACGACGCACGCCGCTTTTCGGTCGGTCATGAGTACGTGGCTATTTACGGGAAGAATCTCGCCCTGATCGAGGAATACGTTCCGCCATGGCGAGAGCCCAAGGCCGGCGTCCGAGAGATCGTTGAAGAGTACCACAGACTGAAGCAGATTCGCGGAAACGACTTCGCAGCCGTTTCCGCTGGCCTGGTCACGTTCTATCAGTCACTGCCCGAGGGACATCCTTCAAAGAAATACTCGCGTTCCCGTTTCGTCGACAATCGCGGTATTTGGCGAGACAACAACATTTCGTGGCCGGGGGGCGGCGGCCCAAAATACGACCTGATTCACCCAAGAACGAAGAAGCCATGTAAGGTGCCTGACGACGGTTGGCGTTTCATCGAAGAGACAATGAAGGCCAAGGTGCGCGATGGATACATAGAGTTTCGTGAAGACCACACAAAGACACCCTTCCTGAAATCCTATCTATACGTCGATTCGCCAATTGCTGTGTCTGACGAGGACTCCCCTGGCGAGAAGCTGCAAGTCATGGGAAGCGTGTTCTATCGTCACTCGCAGCCTTCCAACGACGTACTCAAGGAGTTGTTTGGCGAGAAGATATTCGAAAACCCGAAAGACCACGAAGTCATTGCCAGGTTGATCAAGTATTGCGCCGGAGAAGGCGATATCATCCTGGATTTCTTCGCGGGATCAGGCACCACAGCACATGCCGTGCTTGATTTGAACCACAAGGAAGGAAGTCATCGCAAGTACATTCTTGTCCAATTGCCCGAGCCAACCGGTAGGCAGGATTGGCCGACAATCGCTGACATTGCCAAGCAACGTGTTCGGCGAGTCATAGAGAAGCTCGATGGCCAGGACGCAGGCAAGCTCGACCTGGACGGTGGGAAGAAGCCCGATCGCGGCTTCCGCGTCTTCAAGCTCGATCAATCCAACCTGACCACCTGGGACGCTGGCATCAGCCATGACCCGACAGTACTTGAACGCCAGCTTGAGCTTCACGTTGACCACATCCGACAGGACCGAACGCCGGATGACATCCTCTACGAACTGCTGCTCAAGAGCGGATTCCCTCTCACGACGCCGGTTGAGACGATCTCGCTTGCCGACAAGACCGTTTACATTACTGCTGGCGGGGCACTGGTGATCTGCCTGGAGAGGGAACTGACCCTTGAACTGATTCGTGCCATCGCCGACAGAAAGCCCGAGCGTGTGGTCCTCCTGGACGAGGGCTTTGCCCGTAACGACCAGCTCAAGGCCAATGCCGTGCAGATCTTCAAGACCAAGGGCGTCACCAGCTTCAAGACGGTCTGATCGGAGAAATGCCATGAGCAAGACATCTGCACCTTCTGCTCCTGATCCTTCTCGCCAACCTCCCCATGAGGGGGAGATCATACTGTATGTAACCGCAGGCGGGACCAAGTCCATCGAAGTCCTCTTCGAAGGAGAAACGGCGTGGATGAGCCAAAAGCGACTGGCAGACCTCTTTGGAGTGGATGTGCGAACGGTGAGTGAGCACCTTCAGAACATCTTTGCCAGCGGAGAGTTACAGGAAACGGCAGTTCTCCGGAAAACCCGGACAACTGCTGCTGACGGCAAGAGCTACTGGGTCAACTTCTACAACCTGGACGCGATCATCTCCGTCGGTTACCGGGTTAACAGCACCCAGGCCACCCAATTCCGCATTTGGGCGACGCAGACGCTACGGGAATTCGTTATCAAGGGTTTCGTGCTGGACGACGAGCGGCTGAAGCTCAATAAGCGTTTCGGCAAGGATTACTTCGACGAGCTCATCGAACGTATCCGTGAGATTCGGGCCAGCGAGCGAAGGTTCTACCTGAAGATCACGGACATTTACGAACAGTGCAGCATCGACTACGACAAGGACGCTGAAATCAGCAAGACCTTCTTCAAGACGGTGCAGAACAAGCTGCACTGGGCCGTGACCGGCCAGACTGCCGCCGAGATCATCGCCCGGAGGGCCGATGCCGCAAAGCCCTCGATGGGTCTTACCACGTGGAGGAACGCGCCGAAGGGAAAGATCCTCAAGTCCGACGTCGGCGTGGCGAAGAACTACCTGATCGAACGCGAGATCAAGGAACTGGAACGGATCGTCACCATGTATTTGGACTACGCCGAGAACCAGGCCGCGCGACAGACTCCCATGCGCATGGCTGACTGGGTGGATCGTCTCGACGCCTTTCTCAAGTTCAATGAATACGACCTGCTGACGAACGCTGGAAACGTCTCGGCAGAGGTCGCCAAGCGGCTTGCCGAAGAACAGTACACCGTCTTCCGTACCAGGCAGGACAAGGCGTTCGAGAGCGATTTCGAGCGGGAGATCAAGCGGATCGAGGGCCGGGCGAAAGGTCTGAAGGGAACCGAATGAGGCTGCAGTTTGACGCCAACCAACAATACCAACTGGACGCCGTCGCCGCGGTGACCGATCTCTTTGAAGGCCAACCTCAGGGAGCACCCGAGTATTCCGTCATCCAGGTGGGCGACTGGCAAGGATTGTTTGCCGGCCAGGCCAGGACGGAACTCGGCGTCGGCAATCGACTGCTCCTTGCCCCCGAGAGCCTGCTGGCCAACACCCGGACCGTACAGACGCGAAACGACATCGAGATTGCCGATCCCGCCATTTCGCTGGAGGCATGGGATCTGTTCGATGCGGCTGCGAACACGGCCCGGACTTGCCCTCACTTCTCTGTCGAGATGGAGACGGGTACCGGGAAGACCTATGTCTATCTGAGGACGATCTTCGAGTTGTCGCGCCGTTATGGTCTTCAGAAATTCATCATCGTCGTGCCCAGTGTCGCCATCCGCGAGGGCGTGCTCAAGAACATCGAGATCACTGCCGACCACTTCCGCGCCCTCTACAACAACCTACCCTTCGAGCACTTCGTCTACGACGCCAAGAAGGTGAACCGGCTGCGCCAGTTCGCGGTGAGCAACACCGTCCAGATCCTGGTCATCAACATCGACGCCTTCCGCAAGAACTTCACCGGCACCGAGGAGGAGCAGAAGAGCAATGTCATCTACAAGGAGAGCGACAGGCTTTCGGGCCGTCAGCCCATTGAGTTCGTTCAGGCCACGCGGCCTATAGTGATCATCGATGAACCGCAAAGCGTGGATGCCACTGAAAAGGCCCAGGAGGCGATCCGGGCCCTCAATCCCCTCTGCACGCTGCGATATTCTGCTACGCACCGTAATCCCTACAACCTGGTCTACCGTCTCGACCCAGTGCGGGCCTTTGAGCTTCGGCTGGTCAAGCAGATCGTCGTCGCCAATGCCACGGCACAAGGTGGGGCCAACGACGCCTTTGTCCGCGTCGAGCAGATCGACTACAAGAAGGGCATCAAGGCCAAGCTCCGCATCCACGTCCAGACACCGGATGGCCCCAAGGAGAAATCGGTCACTGTGAAGGACGGCGGCGACCTCTTCAGTCTGTCCAACGAACGGGCCTGCTACCAGGATGGGTTTGTCGTGGCAGAGATCAACGCCGAGCCGGGCAACGAGTACCTGCGGTTCAACAATGGCCGGGTGGTTCGACTTGGCGAGGAGATCGGCGGAATGCGGGAAGACGTATGGCGGGTACAGATCAAGCATACAGTCAAGAAGCATCTGGAAAAGGAACTGCAACTTCGAGGCCGGGGCGTCAAGGTCTTGAGCCTGTTCTTCGTCGACCGCGTGGCCAACTACCGCGACTACGACGAGTCAGGCCAGCCGGTGAAAGGCAAGTTTGCCGAGACATTCGAGGCGACTCTGGCCGAGTTCACCGAGGACGCCCGGTATGCACCGCTGGAGTGGTTGAAGTTGCCGGTGGGCCGGCTGCACAATGGCTACTTCGCCCAGGACAAGAAGGGCGTGCTCAAAGACACGCGGGGCGATACCCAGGCAGACGATGAGGTCTATAACCTGATCATGAAGGAGAAAGAACGGTTGCTGTCCGAGGAGGAGCCTCTGCGGTTCATCTTCAGCCATTCCGCACTACGCGAGGGCTGGGACAACCCGAACGTCTTCCAGATATGCACGCTCAACGAGACTCGCAGCACCCTGAAAAAGCGCCAGGAGATTGGCCGGGGCTTGCGTTTGCCGGTGAATCAATTCGGTCAGCGGGTGTTCGACGAATCGATCAACAAGCTCTTTGTCATGGCAAACGAGAGTTACGAGGATTTTGCCCAGGCACTTCAGACCGAATACGAAGAGGATTGCGGGGTCACTTTTGGCAAGGTACCTCTGACCGCCTTGGCCAAGATCACCCGTGTTGTGGATGGCTTGGAGAAGCCGATTGGCCGCGAGGCGGCCGAGGTTATCAAGGCTGCATTGGTGCAACAGAGAATACTGGACGCAGAAGGACGTATCCAGCCTGCATTCGACCCGAAACGGAAGGACTTCAAGATCGACTTGCCCGAGGCACAGAAAGACCTCGTACCGGCCGTCGTTGACCTGCTGGCGTCGTATCAGATCGAGCGGCACATCCGCAAAGACAAGGATGAGGGCGTCAACCGGCTCAAAAAGGAGGTAACACTCAGCCCTGAGTTCCAGGCCCTTTGGGATCGCATCAAGCCCAAGACTACCTACAGAGTGGAGTTTGAGACCGACGTGCTGGTCCGGCGTGCCGTGGACGCCATCAAGCGCATGGAGCGGATCGAGGCACCCAAGATCCACGTCGAGGCTGGCCAGTTGGGAGTGGCTCGGGGTGGTGTCACGACGACCGCCCTCAGCGTGGCCGAGGAACGCCCAGCCTACCTGTCCCGGCCCGTCCCCGACATCCTCGCCTACTTGCAGAACGAGACGGAACTGACCCGGTCGACGCTCGTCCGGATTCTCAAGGAGTCCGGGCGATTGGCCGATTTGTTCATCGATCCGCAACGGTTCATGGACGCCGTAGCCCACGTCCTCAAGTATGAGCTCCATCGGCTCTTGGTGGACGGCATCAAGTATGAACGGATTCAGGCGGCCGGCTCAGAGGCTGAATGGGAGATGATGCTCTTCCAGAGCGAGGAACTCATCAACTATCTGACGGCCTTGCAGGTTCAGCATTCCGTGTACGAATACGTCGTCTACGAGTCCGAGGTCGAGCGAGAATTCGCCCGTCGTCTGGACCAGCGGGAGGACATCAAGCTCTTCGTGAAACTGCCCGGCAAGTTTGAAATCGACACTCCCGTGGGAAAGTACAACCCCGACTGGGCCATCGTGAAACGCGACGGCCAAACGCTGTACTTGGTCCGGGAGACCAAGAGCACAAAGGACTTCTTGAAGCTGCGCACCAGCGAGGCCGACAAGGTCCGCTGCGGGCAGAAGCACTTCGAGGTTCTCGGCGTGCCATTTGCCGTCGCGGTATCGGCAGATGAGGTCTAGGTTTCGTTCATCAGGCTGCCATGTGGGGCGACGATACTGGCGGCGGTTCTGAGGTCCTGAGTCGTGATGATAAAGGGGCCGCAGGTATGACCTGCGGCCCCTCCTCCTGAAGGTATGCAATCGATTATGGCTTGTCTGCGGGTCTGGCGTTTGGCGGTTGCTGGTCGTACCTGTACTGGATCAGCACAGAAACCCGGTCCACCAAGTCCCGTCCAATCTCCTTGGCCTTGTGGAAGGCCACGCCGATCCCCTGCAGCACGCGGTCTGAGGCCGTTGACCCCAAACTGCACTGCCTGGCCACCAGGGCCTCACGTGGGACGTTGGCAGGTGGCGCCAGGCAGTAGACCGCGGTGGCAAAGCCGCTCAGATAGACGATCAGCAGGAATACCAGTTTGCCTCGCCAGCCGAGCATTGAGGTTTTTCTCCCCTTCGGAAGCCCATCGTGCGGTGCCGGTGGTCCCCTCCAGCCGGTCTTGTCCCAAGCTCCTCTACCTAATATGTACACCAGAAGGACCACCTTGCCAAACGGCCGGCGGGTCGAACGCAGCGGGGGGTCGGCGTGCAGCGTGGAGCCAAGGGTGTCTGGCTCGGTCTTTCCGGACGCGGTTCGTTATACGCTCACCAACGGGCTTCTGAGCCTGTCCAGTGCGGCCTGAAGCCTCCCGCACACAAACGCGACCTGGTCTTGTGTGAGGTGGTTGTAGAACGGCAGGGCGAGGGTCCGCTCGGAGACGGACTCCGCGATGGGGAAATCTCCCCTTCGGTATCCGAATTGCTCGACCATGAAGGGCTGAAGGTGCACGGGCGGGAAGTAGTTGCCGACCTGGATTCCCTCGCAGGTCAGTTGCTCCAGGAGGCGGTTTCGATGGTCACCCGTGAAGTCATCCTGAAGCCGGACCACGAACACAAACCAACTGATGTCGCATCCCGGTCCGGCGCCAGGCACGATCAGCCGGTCGTCGTCGGCCAGGCCCTCCTGGTACCACAGGGCAACCTGCCGGCGATGGGCCTTGATCTGCTCGATCCTCGCCAGTTGCACCAGGCCCATGGCCGCGTTGATGTCACTGAGCCGGAAGTTGTAGCCCAGTCGCTCGTGGCAGAGCCACGCGACCCCTTGGGGTGCCCTCTGGGCCCTGCCCTGGTTCCGCAGGGACACGCAGAGGTCGGCCAGGCGGTTGTCGCAGGTGACGATCATGCCGCCTTCCCCGGTGGTGATCTGCTTATTGGGGTAGAACCCGAAGACTGCCATCTGGCCGAAGGTCCCCGCCTTTTGGCCGCCCAGCGAGGAGCCCAGGGCCTCACAGCTATCCTCCACCACGGCCAGGTGGCGTTTCTCGGCGATCTGACAGACGAGGTCCATGCCCGCTGGATTGCCGAACACCTCCACCGGAAGCACGGCCCTGGTGCTATAGGTGATCCGGGGCTCGATGGCCGCTGGATCGAGATTGAGGCTGTCGGGGTCTATGTCCACAAAAACGGGCTTGGCGCCGACCATCAGGATGCAGGTCGTAGAGGCCACAAAGGTGAAGGGGGTCGTGATGACCTCATCCCCTGGCCCAAGACCCAGTGCCCGCAGACACAGGAACAGACCACTGGTTCCACTGTTGACGGCCACGGCCCGACGAGCCCCCAGGTACTGGGCAAAGGCCTGCTCAAACGCCGGCCCCTTGGGGCCCAGCGACAGATGTGGCCCCTGAAGGACGTCGCACACGGCCCGGATCTCCAGTTCGGTGATGTCGGGTCTGGACAGAGGTATCTGCACGTCATGATCTCCTGGTTCCTGCAAGGCACGCATCGGCCTGCCCTGTTCATCGGCTGTTGAGGCCACCATCGCTATCAAGACCTCGGATGCAGGGTGGACGCAGACCGCCTGTCTCTGCGCCGTTATAGGACTACGAGTCTCTCGGGGGTTGGATCTCGCGGGAAATCACTACAGAAGACAGCCTCGCCAGGGCGGACTAAACGACCAGGCGTTCTAGGCCGAAGTATCAAAGGTGGTGACTGACAGACTACGGGGACAGAACGATGGCTAAAGGCAAAAACGTGTTGACCACAGGGGACGTGGCCCGCATATGCAACGTGGCCCCAAGGACGGTATCCAAGTGGTTCGACAGCGGCCAACTGAAGGGGTACCGGATCCCAGGCAGCAAGGATCGCCGTATCCCGCTCGACGAGTTGGTCCGTTTCATGAAGGTCAACAACATGCCCCTCAGAGGACTGGCCACTGGTAAGACCCGTGTGCTGGTGGTCGACAGCGACCAAGAGGCGGCCCGGGCCCTTGCCCAACTGCTGGCAGTAAGGGGCGACTACGATGTACAGGTCGTACACACGAACTTCGAGACTGGGTTGGTGGCGCAGAAGTTCTCCCCGCACGTCGTCATCATCAATTTGATTGCACAAGGGATCGACGCCACGGGCATCTGCAAGGCCATTCGCAACGATAATGACTTGCAGACCATCAAGGTCCTGGCCATCGCCGGTCACCTGGGTCCGTCGGAGTGCCAGGCGCTGTTGCACAAGGGCTTCGATGATTTCATTGAAGACGCATCCGAAACGCCGGAGGTTATCAAGAGGGTTGAGCAGGCCGTCGCCATCATCTACTAGGCCGATCAGGCAACTGCGCACGCCAGCCAGTCCGCCTCTGCACCCTGGAAATGGAGCACTCGCTCAATGCACGGCTGTTGTGTGCGGCTTGTCCAAAGAATAAAGCCAGATCCTGTTAAGAATCTGGCTTCGGAGGAGGGTGATGAAAAGCTATTAGGCCGGGTCGGCTAATCTCACTTCCGGCATTTTAGGTCCTTCTATTCTATAATCGAAAAACCTGGGAGGAATTCTTTAAGGAATTCCGAGGTTTGTACAAGAACGCGTACTTTTCTTCGGGGGGTCCGCGCAACGAGACGGTGACACACGACGACCGTCGACACAAAACGCCCCATAAAAAAACAGCAAGGCAATAAATAGGGGTTTTGTGAATCAGATTTTGTGGCAATATGACGATTTTAGCGAATATACGCCTAAACTTCCTAGCTTAACCTGCCGATAACTCTATCATGGACGGAACGAAGTTTAAGGAGACTCATATGGAGACACTGGTCGAACAGAGAAAAGACGCACGCACTTCCCTTTTGTGGCCCGTCAGTGTATGGGTCCCCAGGGCGAATCGCTTCTTCAACGGTCAAAGCGCGAACATCAGCAAGGGCGGTGTCTTGATCAGGCTGCCGATGACGGCCCCGGTGGGACTGGGCAGCATCGTGGAGATCAACTTCCCACGGACATCCGCACTCGCCAAGCAGAAAGGCCAATATGCCCGGATCAAGCAGGGCAAGGTCGTGAGGGTTGATCGCGAAGGCTCTCTCGACGAGGCAAGCATTGGCGTAGGGATCGCCTTTGTCGACCAGTGAGTAAGCGAATCCAGCGGGGCGACGGAAAAGTCGGAGGCGGTGAGCCGGCATGGGTCACTGCCTCACTTTTTTTATATATGCCCAACTGTGGTTCCTCGTTGAGAAGCAGTACCCGCTTTGTCCGAGCGTAGGCGAGGACCCAGGATTGGCAGGCCTATGGACGTCCCGGAGACGGTTCCACGGCCGTCCAATTGCCGGGGTCGTTGCCGGGGCCGGTCAGCGAGATTCGGCCCAGGGCCAGGCCTGCCCCATCTGCCGCCGTGGGCCAGGGGTCTCTGCGATCGCGGAAGTCACTGCCGTGTGAGCCGTCGCTATACCGAACCTGGTCCACCAGCGAGTAGGTCTTTGTGGTAACGGGGCTGTAGAGTTGGAGGTCATCGCCACCGTTGCTGAGTGATCCCTTGGTCCACTGAAACACCACTGCGCCCTGGGGCAGGGCAAAGGCCGCCTTGAAGGCCGCCAGGTCCTTGACCAGCAAGACGACCTGGCCAGGCTGGATCAGGACCGCCGACGTCCCTGGGAAGGTGAACTGCAGACCGCTGCTGCCCCCGTCGGTCAGGCGCCAGGCCATGCGGGTGCTGGCATCGTACAGGGCCACGGCCTTGGCGCCGATGTTGGTCAGCTCCACGTACTCGGCGTCTGGATGGCCAGGGGGGTGATACATGATCTCAGCGATCACCACGGGCCCACGACCTGGGATCGCGGTGACGGCCTCCGCCTTGCCCGGCGACCCACCGCTGTTGGTGCTGGGGCGCCAGTGGAATGCCTCAGAGAGACCATTGGGATCCGCCTTGGGATCACGGACCGTCATAGAGTACCCGCCCCCATCCGTCTGGATGAACCAGTCGTCGCAGTACCTGAAGTCTGCAAGTACCCGCCCGATGGGGTCCCTCATCTCGATCCGCTCGCCGTCGTTGCTGAGACTGCCTGCATACTCGCCAGCCACGTTGATGGCCTTGCCGTACGCGGTCTGAAACGCCGCCAGGTCCGCAGCCACCACTACGTACTGGTTGGGCGCAAGGTCCACGGACGGGAACGTGAAGTCGATCCCATGGGCGAATCGCACCAGGGCCAGGTTGATCGACTGTGTGCCCACGTTGGTCAACTCGATGAACTCGCGATTTGGGTCTCCAGGGGCGTTTGGATTGCCCGTGTCCGCGGGGTGATACATCAGCTCGGTGATCCTCAGACTCTCCGCGACCGGCCCGACTGCGTAGGTTGCCTCACTGAGGGCGCTCCAGGTGGCGCCGTTCAAAATGCGGGCCGCCACTCGTGTGCTCGCCCGGAGTGTCACGGCCGTCGTGTATCGTGTGGCCGATGCCCTCACCTGTCCGGTGCCGGCGACCCTCGGGTCGGAGCCGTCCAGGCTGTAGTAGATCGTGCCTGCGCCCTTGGGGTTGGACAGGGTCAGGGAGGCCCCGGCCCGGGCGGTCCCTCCGTACTGGTCCTTGCCGTCGATCCGGAAGACCGGGGCATCGACCGACGGATACCACCCCTTGGTCCTCAACTGGTCCAGTACGGTCTGGGTCCTGCCCGAGAAGTACCGTGTCACCAGACGATCGACCTCGGCCTGCCAGTCCACGCGGGTATAGGGAGTGGACCGCAGGACGTCACCCCATCGCGCGGACTCGCCCACGATCGCGCCGGAGATCTCGGCTGCCCTGGCCATGTACCGATCGGTCGTGGCGTCCGGCGTCAGGGCCCCTCCATTGAAGAAGTGCCGATGGATGTGGTCGGCCAGGAGCATCTTGAACTCGGGGTTCGCAGCGAGCTTGGACATCAGGTAATGGGGGTTCCGCACCCCGACTACGTCGATGCGATTGACGGTCGGGTCCTCCAGGGCCCATTCCACGTCCCAGGCCATGAAGTAGAAGGGGCCTGCCGGATTCCTGCTGCGGAGGGCATAGAAGTTCCGGGGGAGCTGATTGTTGCACAGGAGTACCGGTGCGTCCCGACTGCCCGTGTAGTAGATCATCAGCATGTAGTCGATCAACGAAGGGACGTCAACGCAGGCCTGGATCGCCTGGTACGCCTGGGCTGAGGCCAGACCGGCGTCGGCCAGGCTGAAAAGGGTATTCCACGCCTGGGCGTCTCCAGAGACCACCTCCATCGTCGAGCTGCTGAACTCCGTGGGTGCCTTCAGGACATCGTAATCCTCCTTGTCGCCCCCCAGGTGCGCAGCGGCAAACCCGTCGTCAGGCCTCTCGGCCAGGATGTACAGGCCCCAATACAGCCCATTGATGTACACGTTCACGGGCCTGCCGTGTGAGACCAGTCTTCCCATGTCCCGCACGGTGTCCCGGGCGAACACGTCACGCAGGTAGTCGGCGTGTGACGTCCCCAACCCACTGCAGTAGGTACTATCCCCCGTCCACGAGTAGTTCCAGATGGACCGGAGGATCAAGGTATCAAAGGTCTGGACCTCCGTATCCGGAAAGAGCGGATACTCCAGCTTGGACGGGCCGTACTTGCCCTTGAAGAGGACACGCAGGGGCTTCTTGATACTCCCCCGACCCACTGCGCCCTGGATTCGAAGCCCGGCGTTGACGCCGAAGTGGTCTCCGGTGTTCGGATCGATCCATTCGAGACAGGCGGGTCGCTCACACGGATCGAAGAAATCGAAGGTCTTGCTGGGATTGGAGTAGATGCCCTTGGTGCCAAAGAAATCCGCCTGGGGGATCACTAGGCATACCGACGGAATCGACTTCAGATTATCCTTGATCTGGCCCGAATAGGCCGCGTTCTGGACCACCCGCTGGTCCATGGCGTAGTCTGCGGTCGTGCTGCCCCACTTGGTCGGAAGGCCCGCGGGGTTCGGCGGCTGCTTGACCACGTCATCCAGGAAGAGGTAGGTGTGGCTCGTGACTGCCGAATCCCTCCATCCCGGCTTGAAGGCGACCGCCCGAATGCAGGTGGTACGGCTCAGCCGGATCGGTCCGGTATACCGCTGTCCGCTCCAGGAGCCGGTATTCACATGGGGGACCTGGGCGTCCAGGGTGTACCAGACCTCCGCCCCTGGAGTGAGCGTGGTCAGCGTCACGTCGATGGGCGCGCCGTAGAAGCCGCGATGCGGGCTGGCCTCCACATCGGCCACCAGGCCGGCGTACCCCTGCTTGTTGGCAGCCCCAGGCGTCGGAGTTGCCATGTACTGCCATGCGTCCTTTCCATCGGGCCATCGCCCAAAGGAGACGTTGGCGATCTGCCGATCGAAGGTGACGCTGTCGATCACCGTTCCATCGGGGGCGATCAGGCCCAGCTCCTCACCATCCGCGGACAGACTGAATCCGGCGTGCAGATCTGCTGCCTCGGTGTCGCCATCGGCCCAGATCAACAGGTACTTATACGGACCGATCGTGGTCAGTCCGGGCTGGTCGTCGGGGATCTGCCATCGAGCAGGGTCTGAGAGGTCGTCGGTCAGGAACATACCCCCCACGTCGATTGACGCGCCGGAGGGATTGTACAACTCGATCCAGTCGTCGAACTGGCCCTGGGGATCGGCCACGGTTCGGCTGTTTGAGGCCATGATCTCATTGATGACGACCGTCTGCTGAGAAAGGCCCCGGCCCTGGCGACACGCCAGGAGGACGAGGATTGCCCAGACCATGCCGATCCGTGTTCGACCTTGCATATGTTACCTATATTATCATATAACCTCGCCCATTGCCATGATCCATCCGGCTTGTGACGCGTGAAGGGTTCACACCTTGACGAGAGATCGCACGTATACTAGAAATGTCTACGGGTTGAAGGTCTCTCTGTGCGATTTTGGGAAGGACGACCATGACGCCGTTGGTTAAGGTACTCTGGGTCCTCTGGACGGCCAGCTTGGTCCTGGCGGTCGGCAGTTGTGCAGTCAATCCGCTCACCGGCCAGGAGGAACCGTTGTTCATGTCGGTCGACCAGGAGCTGGCCCTGGGCAGGCAGTTGGCCCCGGAGGTGGAGAAGGAGCTCAACGGGGTGATCCCGGACGAGGCCCTGCAGCGATACATTGATCGGGTCGGCCAGCAGATCGCCCGCTTCAGTCAGCGACCGGACTGGGAGTACCGTTATCTGGCCGTGGAGGACACCATGGTCAATGCCATGGCCCTGCCCGGCGGACACGTGTACATCACGCGTGGACTCCTGGAGAAGATGACCTCTGAGGCCCAGCTTGCAGGCATCCTGGGCCACGAGACCGTTCACGTGGTGGCCAGGGACAGTGCCGTGGCCATGAGCAAGGAGCAGCTCATGAACGCCGGTCTCCTGGCGGCCACCGCCGGGGCGGTGTCGGGCAAGGTCGACCCCCAGGCCCTGGGCGCAGTGCAACTGACCGGGTACTTCTTCCTGCTGCGTTACAGCCGCCAAGACGAGGAGGAGGCGGACCTGGGCGGCCTGGAGTACATGGTGGCCGCTGGCTACAACCCACAGGCCATGGTGGACACCATGCAGATGTTCCTGGACCTCGACAAGGTGCAGCCGATCGAGTTCCTGTCCACGCACCCCTCACCCGACAACCGCGTCCGTTATCTCAAGGAGCAGATCAGCACCAAGTATCCCCACAGCGAGAACCTGAAGGTGGGCAAGGATGAATTCAAGACGGCGGTCCTGGACTACCTCAAGACCCACCCCAAGCCCAAGAAGAGGTGGGAACCGTAGGACCCGCGTCGCTCCTAAGTGGGCCGGTCCATGATCTTGGCCGGCGTCTCCGGAGAACCGGTCTGGGCCGAGATATAGGCTGCCTCGATGACCGCCATGACGCGGAGGTTGGCCTTGGTATCGCTGGCAAAGGGGTGCTCGTCGGGCCGGAGCAGGCTGTTGGCATAGTCCGTCAGCAGACGGAGGGTCATGTCCATCTCGTCACAGCCTGGCTCGGTGTGTTCCACGGCCTGTCCGTAGCGGTCACAGATGCCCGATCGTTGGCATTGGGCGGCCACTACGCCGTCCCTTGCATAGAGCGTCACCTGCCGGCAACCGGCCCGGTCGTCCCAATGGCGGACCAATACCAACTCGGCGAGGAGCCCGTCTGCGAATCGGATGCTCAGCACTGCCACGTCCTCGGCCAGATAGGGTATCGCCTTGTCCGAGGCGAGGCTGCGATAGAGACAGTAGACCTGCTGAGGCATGCCCAGACCCCGTACCAGGCAGTCGATCAGGCCATAGCCGTCGTGGAGCAGGACCCCGCCTCCTGCCAATTCCCTGTCGGTCATCCAGACCGCGTGACTATCCGCCGTGTCGGCCGGCAGGCCCACGTCCCAGAAGGCCCTGACCAGAAAGGGCCGGTCCGCCGGCCTGTCGGACAGACGCTGCCTGACCTGGCTGAGGCAGTCACAGTAGAGCAGGGGGGTGGCCACGTCGAACCGGACCTGCTCTACTGCGGCCAGGGCCGCCAGCTCCGAGGCCTCTGCAAAGCCCCTGGCCATGGGCGACCACTTGAGCACGTGGGACCTCTTCTTGATGGCCATGCGGACGTGCTCCAGGCAACTGTGAAGCCCGGCGCACACGATCAGACAGTCAAAGGAGTTCTGGATGATGAATTGCCGGTAGTCGTCGAAGGCGGCGCAGCCCGATTGACCGGCGAGCTTGGTGGCCACGGTCGCATCCCTGTCTGCAACGGCGATCACCTCGAAGCCGTCGCTTTGGGCCAGGGCCTTGAGCAGCAACTGGCCTCGCCGATCCAATCCTAGAAGGCCCGTTCTCAGCTTCCCTGCACCCATAGCAGACGCCTAGCCTAGACGATGTGCTTGTTGTCGTCCTCGCTCTTGTGGGCCATGGAGTAGTTGCCGTCCTGCCGGGCGTGGTTGACCTTGAGTTTCTGCTCATACAGCCTGACCACGTCGTCGGCGTCCAGGCCCACGCACTGGGCCAGGCTGATCCAGAAGAACAGCATGTCGGTCACCTCGACCCTCGCGTTCTGAAGGTCGTGCAGGAAGAACCGCTTGCCCTCCTTGGCCTCCGTGCACCAGTGTTTCCAGAAGGTGCAGTCGCGGAGCTCCTCCAGCTCATTGCTCATGGCCGCGATATAGTTGTTCAGCCAGATCCCTGCCACCTGCGGGTCAAAGTGCCTCCGCATGGCCTCTGCATCAAAACCGGTTCGCTTGTTCAACTCCGCCTGCTTGTTAAACAATTCTTTCAGCATAGCCCGATACCCAAATCTCAAATCTCAAATTTCAAATCAAAAATCAGATCCGAGGCTGGACAAAGCACTCCGGCAAGGGGAACCGGTAACACAGTTCCACGACCTCCTTGCCGACCTCTTCGATGACTGATTCGTTATCGACGTTCTCCGCGATCTTGCGGATGAAGCTGGCGATCTGCCGGGCCTGGTCCTCCTTCATGCCCCGCGTGGTGATGGCTGGCGTGCCGATCCGAAGGCCGCTGGGGTCCATGGGCGGGGCAGGGTCGTTGGGGATCGTATTGTAGTTGGTCACGATCCGGGCCCGATCCAGGGCCTTGGCCAGCTTCTTGCCCGGGATGCCCTTGTTACGGAGATCGATCAGGATCAGGTGGTTGTCGCTGCCTCCTGAGACCAGGTCAAACCCGTATTCCAGGAGCTTCTCTGCCATGGCCTTGGAGTTCTTGACGATCTGATGGGCATACTCAACGAACTGGGGTGAATCGGCCTCCCCCAGGGCCACGGCGATGGCGGTGATCGTGTGCATGTGGGGACCGCCTTGCAGGCCGGGGAAGACCGCACGGTCGACCTTGGTGGCGTTCTCGGCCCTGCACATCAGCATCCCGCCCCTCGGCCCTCGCAGCGTCTTGTGCGTGGTAGTAGACACGATATCCGCGTACGGCACAGGACTGGGGTGCACGCCGGCAGCCACCAACCCCGCGATGTGGGCGATGTCCGCCACCAGAAAGGCCCCGACCTCCTTGGCGATCCTGCCAAAGGCCTCAAAGTCGATGATGCGGGGATAGGCCGTTGCCCCGCACACGATCAGTTTGGGCCTGTGTTCCTTGGCCAACTGCTCCACCAGGTTATAGTCGATCCGGCCCGTAGCAGGGTCGAGGGTGTACGAGACCGACTTGAAAAACTTGCTGGTCATGGAGACCTTCCACCCGTGGGTCAGGTGCCCGCCGTGGGCCAGCGACATACCCATGATCGTATCACCGGGCTGGATCAGGGCCACGTAGGCCGCCATGTTCGCCACGGACCCCGAATAGGGCTGGACGTTGGCGTGGTCGACCTTGAAGAGCCTCTTGGCCCGCTCGCGGGCCAGGGTCTCCACCTGGTCCGTTACCTGCTGGCCCTCGTAGTACCGCTTGCCGGGGTAACCCTCGGCGTACTTGTTGGTCAGGCAACTGGAGCTGGCCTCCATCACGGCCTTGGATACATAGTTCTCAGAGGGGATCAGGCGCACACTACTGCCCTGGCGGGCCTCCTCCTCCTTGATCAGTTCATAGATCTGCGGATCGCATTTCTCAAGGGCCGTTGCCATAACTGAGATCTCCTTCAAAGAACCATCACCAGCCTTGTCAAAAAGGCCCTTTCTTATAACACAGCCCGCCCTCAGGAACAAGGGCTACCTGGGACCGGGGACCGGCCCCAGGTCATTTTTGATTTTGGATTGTTGATTTTGGATTTGGCTGAGCATCGCGGCAATAGACGAGCCAGGATCACGAATCCAGGTTGCGGAGCAATGCAGGCAGGTCTTCCTTTACGGTCTTCCAGACCACATCCAGGTTGACGTCGAAATAGCCGTGGATCAGGCGGTTGCGCATGCCTATCATGCCGGTCCAGGGCAGTCCGGCATGGGCTCGTTGATACTCCGGTGAAACGCCATGGGCCGCTTCCCCGATGATCTCCAGCAGGCGTACAACCGCCAGACTCAGTCTTCTGTCCGAGCCAAGGTCGTCACGGCTGGCATCTCCCATGAGCTCAACGGCTTCCTGGGCTGCCTCACGAATGTGCTGCATGCGGATGTCATCATCCACGTGCATACTGCACCTCGGCTGCGGCCAGAACCTGCTGACGGAAGTGACGACTAAGGTCTTCAGGCGTGCGTAGATCGACCTTGCGGTCGCCGAATAGCCTGGACAACTCTGCCTCCAGATCGGCAAGCTTGAAGAAACCCGGCACAGAATCGGGCAGAAAGTCGATCAACACGTCCACATCGCTGGCTGGCCCAAACCTGTCCGTCAGTACCGAGCCGAACAACGCCAGGCGCCGCACGCCGTGTGCCTCGCAGAAGGCCCGGACCTTCTCTTTGTCGACGGATAGCCTGTTCGTCATGGTCATACTTCAGGCTATGCTAGAACGGATGCCTCACCATGTCAATCTCCTGGCTGGCACCGGGGCATTTTGGATTTGTGATTTCCCGAACGGCACGGGGCAACAGACATCCACCGTTGGCGGAGTTGTGCGATTTTGGATTTGGCCAGAAGGCTTGTCAGGCAAGACCGATTGCGGCCGGGTCAACGGCGATCGGCCCTCGCCCATCGGCCTGTGGGGCGGGTCTGTGACCCGCCGGTTTTTGCCCTTGCGTTCCGGCTGGGCTTCGCTCGTTCCCGTTCCCTGAGATGTTGATTGATCTGCCCGGTCTACGTTCCGCTTGGCATCATGTCGGCGGGCAATTCGGCCATCAGACCACCAGCCCCAGATTGGCCTGCCGGTTTGCTGTACCGGCCATTGACGGTCAGGCATTGCCCAGGGATAATACCACGGTCGGCTTGGCATTGGACCGGCAAGCCTGCCGGCAACCGAGGGACTATGGCGTCAGTGACGGTTCAGGCGAGAGCAAGAAGGCGGGGCCCGGCAAGCCCGGGATGGGATCTGTCCCTGTAGTCCAGCACCACGTCCTCCTCTCCCCCTCCGCTTCCTCGCTGAACCGCTCGGGCGAGGGCATGTTTCATTTTTGATTTTTGATTTGCGATTTTGGATTTGAGAAGAAGAGCCGCTGGGTCGTTGCGAAGGAGCGCGAGCGACTGAGGTAGTCTTCCTCTATTGGCAGATCGGACGAACGCTTGAACGGCAACAAGAATCAGCCCATTGGGGCGACGCCGTGGTCGAGCAATTCGCCCGAGACCTGCTCGCCGCATTTCCGGACATGAAGGGCCTCTCCCAGGACAATCTCTGGCGGATGAGGCAGTTCTTCCTGGCCACGCGGCAAATCGACCGTTGGTTAGAGGTTGACTCGTTGCCAAAACTCGGGACGCCGTCCCGAGATTCCTACCCGGAAAAAGTCGGGACACTGTCGCGAGAATTCCGCACGCCCGGCACACTCGACCTGGTTCTTGGCCTTTCCTGGTCGCATCACACGACTATACTCGGCAGATGCGAAGGCCCGGCGGAACGTTGCTTCTACATGCAGATGTGCATCCGCGAGCGATGGTCGGTGCGGGAGCTTCGCCGCCAGATCGATGCCTTCTCACCAAGGTTGGTCTGATTCTTAGGGTAGTTGGAACTAGCGAACGCGGTTTGGCTCGCGGCCTTCGTCGCCTTGTTCGCTATCGATCTGCCTGAGGATCTCAACGGCCTCTCGTCCGAACTCCGCATCTGTCGGCAATCGTCCGCGTTGCGTCCTGAATTCCGAGACGAACCGTCTGCTCTGCTGATAGTAGTCCTGCAGGGTGATGTAGAAGGGTTGTTTCCGGTTCTTGTCGTCGATGAGCCAGAAGCCCCTGTGCTGGCCCCCCTGATTTTCGTTGCAGTACATCTCCCAGTACAGCACAAACGGGCAGCCCCATTCCAAGGCAGCCCGGCACACGTCACGAGAGTACTGATCCTGCTTCTGAGGCGTGTTCGTCAGTGCCAGTGGGAATCCGTATTCGCCGATGAATACCCGCTTTCCCTTGATGCCTTCCTTAGGTGGCAGTCTCGACTCGATGAAGTCAAGGGCCTCGTGCAAGGCTGTGCCTGCGTCGCCCATGTGGGGATTGATCGTGTCGTAGCTGGAATAGGAGACATAATCCACCTTCGTATAAGGCAGGACGTCATTGACCAGACACTCCCCTCCCTTCATCCCTTTCTGGACCAGGTTGACCTCGGTGTACTGGTATAGACGCACGCCCTTTGCCGGCGTGTCTCGCTTTGCATCGTCAATGGCCTTCTGACGGACGTTGAGCCAATCGATCATTCCCGCAATGGCCCGGGGGTTGGGGTCCTTCTTCGGATCGTAGCCCCCAAGGAGATGCCAGTCACCTTCCCAGTGGCCGATCAGGAATGTCTTCCCGGATCCCTTGTACTGCCTGAGGAGATACACGGCGAACGAGTACATCTCCCTGTATTCGCTTTCACGCTCCTGTTCGGAAAGGCCGTCTGCCCACCATCCTGATGAGAAGCAGTAGGCCCAGATGGGGTAATAGGCGAATGGCATATTAAGGACAGTGCGGAAGGACGGTTCGTTCTGTGCAAGGTCCGCCAGAGACTGGATGTCTTCTCTTTTGGACAAGGAATAGTCCGCATCACAGTACTTCTTGCTCATGCTGATCTTGAGGATGTTGGACCCCATTTCCCGGATTCTCTCCGCTGTCTCGACCAGCCCTGTCTTGCCCGTGAATTTGTACTTCACGCCAATGGTCTGCGTGCCAAGCACATAGTTGAAGGGGTCGATGGGCTCCGCCTTCGCGCGGATGTCCTGGGATCGGGCCTCGTCCGCACTCGCGAAGGCAAGGGCCACCATAATGACAAGGCCATGCAGTGGCATACACATGCCTATACTCCTCTTCCGCTCAGCATGGCCCTTTTCGACATATGTTGATGAGGGTCAGGACCACGAAGATTCCCGCCTGTGCGCCGACGCTGGCGAGCCATCCCCATCCCAGTACGGAGAACGTGACAAGCGAGACCAGAACGCTTACAGCCGCAAGCAGACCTCCCTTCTGGTACTCCGTCTCTCCGATACGGTAATAGGCCGTTGCGCAGGCCAGCACGATGAGTATCGGGAAATAAGGCATATACGCTCGATCCTGCTGTGTTCGGACCTCAGCCGGTCCTGGGTATCAGGGTCGTGTTCTCGAGTACCTGCTGAGGGAACACGATTCGGTCAATGCCGGGTATGCCCAGGCCGCCCTTGTGCAGGTTGATGCCGACCTTCTTGTATGCGAGGTAGGCGAGCTGGCTGCAGTAGAAGCGGTTCTCGGTGTCGGGGTCGAAGAAGTCGTAGTTGTAGGGCCTGCCCACGCAACCGAGGACGAACGCACACACGGAGGTCCTGATCGCATCCTCGTCCGCCGGCGTCAGTTGCCTGTCGGCCAGGGCAGAGGAGGCGGCGTGGAAGGTGTCGATCAGGCCCCGCTCCTTGAACATCTTGCGTGAGTTCCACTGCTTTGCAGCCTGGAAGGAGATCACCCCGTGTATGCCGGACTCCACGCAGAGCCCGCCAGGTCCGACGTAGATGACCGTGTGGTCCACCTTGCCCGGTATGAGGGCCCCGAGCAGGGTGAATCCCAGCGAGTAGATGGAGTTGTCACCGTCCTTCGTGGAAATGATGTCTCCGGACTTCAGACGCCGGCCTTTGACTGAATGTTCGTAGATCATGACGGTCCTTCCATGGGCTCAACGGGTCATGGCTGATGAGGGCAGTACGCAAGAGGCCTCGTGCGACGTCCGTTCACCTATCCCAGTGCCCCGTTCCACACCTCGAAACTGTAGTCGTGGTTCTCATCCTCGTTGTAGAACGCAACGTAGGTCAGCACCTTCCATCCGATGAACTCCCTGTGGGCAGGGCTGAAGGCGGCCTTGTTCCACGTCTGGCGCCAGGTGCCCGTGTTGAAGTAGACCCGGTCGCGGGGACTGGCGTGGCTCAAGGGGACCTGGTCCATCGGGACGATCAGATGGTTGTGCGTGTGTCCGTACAGGACGAAGTCCGCCTCGCCAGAGGATACCTTGGCCTCTGCGAAGGCCTTCTTGTGATAGTCGCCTTCCAGACTGGTCGGGAGAAACTTGTCCTTCAGTTCGACCACTGTTTCGAGCACCCGCTTGGATACATGGGAGGAGAGCTGCAATGCAATTTGCAGCATGTCGATGGCGTCCGGCCAGAACGGCTTGTCCATCTTCCTGATGAAGGGGACCTTGAAGAAGTCGTCCACGCATCTTTGCCAGGCATCCTGAATGGCCCGCCGTGCAGAGTCATTCTCCGTCCTGTTCGAGACCATGAGGATCCATGAAGGGGCATCCAGCAGCGGCCTGATGTTGTCGATCTCCCGGAGGTCTCCGACGATGCGATCCCTCTCTGCGGCGGTCAGGGTGCCCGCGGCAACGAGACCGTTCAACTCCCGCTCTGCCTCTGTCGGGTATCGGTTCAGCAGTTCAACCACGATCGCGTCTCCGATGGACGACTGGTCGCGGTTGCCCATGTAGTTGAGTTTGTCGTAGATATCGCCGTGCCTGGCGAGGGTCCTGTACGCGGGATCGAAGACCTCGGACGGAAAGGGCGGCAGAGAGCCCGCGAGGGACATGCCCAGGGCGGCGGCGACTCTCTTGCTGCACTGCGGGTACCGGTTGATGAGCCAGTCGTGGTTGCCCATCACATACTGCAACTCGAAGTCGATCTTCTCCCGCCGGGCGAACTGGCTCAGCGATCGGAGATAGGCGAGGGATTTTTTGTTCTCGGGGTTCGTGAGTATCCCCTTTACGATGCCCAGAACGGCCTTCTCCTGGGCAGGCCCGGCGTCAGACCAGGGCCTGACCTCTTCCTCGTCAAGCCATCTCGTCGAGCGGATCACGTCAAAGATGTCGCCGAGCAGTACGATCTTCAGCTCCGCGACCGTGCTCTTCTGCTTGACGGACTTCACGAGGGCCTTGAGGTTGTCCGCGAAGACCCGGAACGCCCCGGCGTTGATCGTCTGCCCTGAACTGCCGTCCGTCAGATGCACGTCGCTTAGGAATACCTGCATGGTGATCTCCTTTACCCGGATAGGCCGGAACCCAACGGTGTGCCCAACTGGGATTTCTCGTGCCTTCTCTGCACGTTTCGCTCCCACGTGACTCATTGACCTGATCCTCGGTCCACATGCCATGCTCCTTCGCTTGCCGGTAGTACTATAGCCTGCCCCGTGGGGCAGATCAATAGGCCAGATGGGAATTCCAGGCAGGTCAGGAGGTACTCAGAATCCGAACGTCTCACGATCCACGTGGCTGACGAAGAAGCGGCCGTCGTTACGCATGAAGTGGAGGACTGCGTCCAATTGCTCCTGGACAAAACGGCTGTCGTTGGAGACCACGGCTACGCCGAGAACGGCCACGAGCTTGCTGTCCTGGTGGTCCACCTCGGAGACCGAGACGTTGAAGCGGCTCTGGAGCCTGCCGATCACGCCCTTGACGATGCTCCGTTTTTCCTTCAGGGACCCGATTCCGGGCATGGCCAGATTGGCTGACATCACACCGATCACCATAGTCGCGTCACTCGTTGCCCAAGGCGGCTCAGATTAACCGGTCACCCCTTGGTTGTCCAGCCCATGCGTCTTGGGTCGTGTGTCCTGTGTCCCTACGGATTCGCCTGGCCTGGAGACGGCAGGGCCGCCTTCCAGTTGACCGGGTCGTTGCCGTAGTCGGTCGCCTTGATCCGGGCCAGTGCCATCCCGGTCCCGTCGGCCCCGGCGGGCCACGGGTCCTGGCCGGATGGGTGAGAGCCGTCGCTATAGGCGACCCGATCCACCAGGAGCCAGGCGATCGTGCCCGTGCCGTCTATGTCGAGGGCCTTGCTCAGATCGAGCTTGGCACCAGCGTTACTGAGCTTGCCGCCGGCCCACTGGAAGACCTGCGTTCCCTCCGGCACCGAATAGTGGACCTTGAACACTGCCGGATTACGCACCAGGAGCACGTGCTCTCCGGGCGAGATCGTTACGTTCGATGCACCGGAGAAGGCCAGCACGATGCCCGGTTCGTTCGGATCGTCGGTGAACCGCCAGCCCAGTCTGGTCGCCGCGTCGTACAACGCGACCGGCTCGCTGCTGACGTTCAGTAGCTCGACGTATTCGAGATCGCTGCTGCCCGAAGGGTTGTACATGATCTCACTGATCACCACAGGACCGACCTTGGGATAGGCATTGGCGGCCCCCGGAGTTTCCTGACTGAGGCTCACGAAGTCCGCGGTGCCGTCGGACAGGGTATATCGGCCGAAGGATACGGCTCTCTCGGACGCGCCGAATTTCACTCGCTCGCGGTACCCGGTCAATTGCCCGTTGTAGCCTGAGGATAGGCACGCCTGGTCGCCAGCCTCGCTGAAGGCGAAGGGGACGCGGCAGCCCGGCGCACTGGGGTTGTTGAACCAGGCTTTCTCATAGAGGACGACGTATCCCTTGGCCGGGACCACGGTGCCGCTGTATATCTGAAACTTGGTCAGGTCCTTGCTGCTGTTGCTGAGGAACCATCCGCCGATGGCGATGGGCTGGCTCGTCGTGTTGTAGATCTCAATCCAGTCCGACGCAGACTCGTGGGAGTGGGCCAGCAACTCGTTGATCACGATACTGCCCGGGGCCGGTATGTCAGCGGGGTCATCCTTGCCCGGAGAGCCTCCTAGTTTGGCGCTGGGCCGCCAGGCGGCCGCGACAGACCAGTCGTCTGGGCCGGTAGTGGCAGGAGCGGCAGCCACCAATGAGTATCCTGCCCCATCGGTGCTGCTGTACCACGCTGGGTCATAGTGGAACCTGACGAGGGTCATCCCATGACTATCCACCAGTGTGATGGATTCGCCGGCGTTGTCGAGCCGACCCGTGAACTGACCTGCGATCGGCAGGTCCTTGCCGTACAGCGATTCAAAGACCGCCTGATTCTTGACAACAACGGTGTGCTGGCCCGGGCTTAGGGTGAGGTTCCCAAAGGTGAACTCGATTCCCTCGATGAACCGGACGCCGTCGAGATTGACGTCCTTGGACCCGATGTTCTTGATCTCCACGAATTCCGCGTCCGGATGTCCGGTCGGAGGCTCCGCTGGATGGACCATGATCTCCGCGATGCGGAGGCCGTCGATCAGGCTTGTGTCCAGGGGCGTTCCTGCCACGAACTGAGCCGGCTGCGACCAGTGACTCCAGCGGCCGGTGTCGTCCTTCATGCGGACCCGCACGCGGTAGAGGTGACCGACCTGCAGACCCTTGGGCGGGATCTGGACCGTGGCCTGGTACGGCGTGATCTCGTCGCTTTCCCACAGGGACTGGATCTCGTATTTCCTGTCTGCCGCATCGTAGTCGGGGCTGTTGACGTCGGAGAACTCGGCGACCCGCCATTGCATCGCCCCGAAGGTGCCGGTCGCCAGAGGATCGCTGAACGCGCTGGCACCAAACGTCAAGGAATCCAGCGGGAAACCAGCGGGCCCGGTGTATGTGGCGGTCGGCGTGTCGGGCACGGCCCCGGCATCGCCCTCCTGGTTGGCGATCTGGTCCAGGACAACGGTCTGTCCCCCGGAAGGGACGTAGCCGCTGCCGTTGATGCTGGACCAGGTGTGGTTGCCGGTCCAGGCAAACCACTTCATATCGGCGAGCTTGTCGTCCACGGACCAGGTGTAGGTGTTGTGCTGGCCCGCGTCATGGGCCCAGTCGGGTACGTTGGTCCACCGGTCCCGGTCGGCCTGGGCGAGGTCGGCAATGAGCATCCCCAGGTCATCCAGCATGGGATTGATCGTCTGGGGGTTCCAGAGGAGATCGCGGAACTCCCGAACGCAGTTGCGGAACTGGAGCTTCATGCCGGTCAGACCGCCGGCGTTCTCGGTGTGGGCCTTGCCGTCGTTGCCGTCCGGCTCTAAGGCAGTCCAGGCCGCAATGAGGCCGTCGTTGGCATTGGGACCCCAGGTCAGGTCCGTGTCGTATGGCAGATACCACAGCCAGCCGTAGGGATTAAGGCCCGCGGGGTCGGGATCGAAGTAGAACGCGACGTTCTCGTCGTACCCGCGTTCCGGGAAGTCATAGTGCCGCACGGCCTCAGCCACGGCGAGGTATCGATAGAACTCATCGTAGTTGACCCATTGGCGGAGCTGCCCCTCGGTCCTGCCGGGCACGAGTTGATTCCTGAGATTCTGATAGTCGGAGGCGTCGCTCACGGAGTCACGGCCCTGGTGACGCTGGGTCTTTGGCTCGTCGGTGGCGGCCGACGGCAGCGTGTAGAGGTTTCCCTCCGGCAGACCCCTCTGCTGGAGGAATCGCCCGTCGTAGGCCTCCATTGCCAGGAACAGGCCCCAGAAGTCCCCATGGTATTGATCTGGGGCCTCCTGCTCGCCCTGCACCACGCGGAAGTGGAACCAGTGGGTGTCCCACGTGGGAACCCCCATGAGATTCCAGAGGATCGAGTTGGCTGCCTCGGTCAGGCCGAAGTTGCCTTGTTTCATCGCCGGGTCCTGCTCTGCGCCCGTCCGGCCGTCGAACATCTTGCTGACGTTGAGGTCCTGCCAGCCGAGGGCATAGGGGCGTCCGAATCGGTCCTCGGCCTGAAGCTCATGGCCGCGATTGAAGCGAATCTTCATGCTCCGCTTGCCGGCCAGGTCGTAACGGTCGTCGCCCCCTCGGAGGCGGTAGTTGACGTGGTCGTAGACCACCCCCTCAAAGACGAAGGCCCCTTCCCAGTTGAAGGCCTCTCTGGCCTGCGTGTCGCTGCCGGCGAGCTGATCGCTGACCTCGTAGGCATAACACTGGGCCAGGTCTTCGGCCCGGGTGATCAGGGTATAGACCGGAAGGGTCTCCAGGACATCCGGACTGTAGGTATGCGGCGAGCCCAGCACCGAGTGGGTGTTGGCGACGTAGGGCGGCACGCCGTCATAGACCCAGCAGGCGAAGTTCAGGGTCGCGTCATTCGCGTAGGGGACGGTGATCGAAAGGCCGGCATCGGACCTGTCGACTGCGGTGATGCGATAGCGGACCAGGGTGCGATGGGGTTGACCGGGGATCACCGCGGTGAAGACGCCGTCTGAGGCCGACACGTCCGAGCCGGTGCCGTCGTCGGTCATCCTGAGGGTCGTCCAATGGGCTGAGTCCTCGAAATCCGGATTGGCCTGCCTGGCTGTTGTGGCATCGACTTTGAGCACGTCCGGGGCGAGGGGCAGCCAGGCGGGCACATAATGGCCTGGGCGCACGATCTGGTAGGCCAGGGTCACCTCGCCCACCCCGTCCGGGTCCGTGATCTTGGCCGTGACTGTGATGGGTCCTTCGGACTTGGGCTGCTGGGGCAAATGGGCGACCTGCCGGATCTGCGGCGGGGCATTGGCAGCCCAGACGCTGTTCTTGGCGCCGGGCGTTGCAGCAAGGGCGATGGATTCGGGCAGGGCCATCCCATATCTGAAGACCCGCCAACTGCCACCCAGATCGTTGTCCAGTTGCGGATGGATCAGCTCTATGGATCGACCCTGGGTGTCCGTCGGCCATGGAAAACCCAGCTTGTACTCGACCTGGTCGACGATGTAACCGGAGGCGTCACGAAGCACAATCCGCTGTCCCTCGCTTGCCAGAAGACCCTCAAAGGGACCGTAACACGTGATCCCGGCCTTCTGCTGGAGGGATACAGGGTCTTCGGCCACCACGACGTATCCGTCGGCAGGGACCGTTGTGCCTTGCGGAAAGGTGTAGCCTATCCCTTCGTCGAAGTGCCAGCCACCCAGGTCCACCCCCAGGGTGCCGGCGTTGTACAACTCGATGAACGCCACGCGGCCGGTCCCGTTGGCCGGATCGCAGCATATCTCGTTGATCACGATGGTAGAGGCTTGGGCGCCCTGCCCCGGCGCAGCGCCGGCGACGACCAGAAAGAGAACCCGTACGGACATGACGACCCACGTACGGACTGCCACTGCGAGTCTTGACGACATGCACCCGTCCTTCTTCCCACCTCCCGGAGGGAATCGTTACCCCAGAGAAACCAATGCGTTGAAACCCATTGTCATCAGCCGGTATTATATCAAATTGACGGCTATCAGGTCAAACCCAGTCTCGTGAGGCGTATCCGAAGAAGTGACTCGTGAAGGGCGGGGGCCTTGCAAATGCAGGTTTTCTGGGGCCTTGAGGTACGGGGCCTGGGCAATGGGTGTCCTTGAAAGCGAAGGAACATGCGGATATACTTGTCGTATTAGAACAAGGGTAGTTTCGGCCGACCGCCACAAGGGCCATTGAGAGCATTCGTTGGCCGGGATCGGTTCGGAGACAGCCATGACTGGATACGCAACGAGACCGGCAGACCATCCGAAGATCCCTTCTCCCAGTTGCAGAGCGGGGTTTACCCTCATTGAGTTGCTGGTGGTCATTGCGATCATCGCCATACTCGTGGGGATTCTCCTGCCCGCCTTGGGGTTGGCCAGGGACCAGGGTCGCAGGATCCGATGCATGAGCAATGTGAGGGCCCTGTCATTGGCGTGGTTTGCGTATCAAAGTGAAAACGACGGTGCGTTGGTCGGGGGCAATGTGCCCGCTGGTGCCGGATTCAAGACATCAAAAGAGGTAGACTGGGTGCAACCGCCCCAGGACCTTCAAGGCAACTATACAGGCGGTTCTGACCCTACCCTTGAGGATGAGAAAAGAGGCATACGGGGAGGGGGGTTGTATCCCTATGTCAAGGATGTCGACGTGTACCGCTGTGCGTCGGATCAGAGAAAGAGGACACACTTGGCCACCTTCCGCAGTTACTCCATTGCCGGTGGCATGAATGGGGAAGAGCGTTCCAGCTACACCTTTAGGGCCATCACCAAGTACACCGAGATCAAGAACGCCACCACGAAGTATGTGTTTGTGGAAGACGCCGATCCCAGGACGTGGAGTATGGGCTCCTGGATTCTCTATCCTACGGGCAATAGCTGGGCGGACCCGCTGTCGATATGGCACAACAAGAGAAGCACCCTCGGGTGGGCTGACGGCCACGCAGAGGTGCATAGATGGCTGGATGACCGCACGGTCCAGATGTCTGAGGCAGGACAATTCGGTGCAACCCAACCCAACAATCCGGATCTGCAGTTCATGCAGAAGGGCTACCAATTGAGACCTGCACCCAAGAAGTGACCCTTGTGCAGTCAAAGATCGGCTTGGTAGGTACTTGTTTGACGTCGTGTCAGGTTTCGCTATGGGGATCTGTGTCGTCTTGTCTGTGGCATGGTTGGTCGTTGCAGGTCCGAATGAGCCTGCTCCACTCTCGGGTCTCGTGACCTTCCAGGGGGCTGGTGATGTGTCTGCCGGGGTGGTAATCGACAAGGATCTCATTGCGGTGGGCGATGACGAGGACGACGTATTGCGGATCTACGCGGTCACCGGCGGGGGACCGAGGGCCACGTTCGACCTGACGGCGTTCCTTCAGGTCGATCCCGCATCCCCTGAGGTGGACATCGAGGCTGCTGCCCGGGTCGGGGACCGGATCTACTGGATCGGCTCCCACGGTCGAAACAAGGACGGGAAACTACGGTCCAGCAGGTGCCGGCTCTTTGCCACGGACATCCAGAGAGGAGACCGGGCCGTCACCCTGAGGCCCGTGGGGCAGCCCTGCAAGACCCTGCTATCCCAGTTCCTGACGGCCAAGACGCTGAAGGGCCTGGGCCTGGAGGCAGCGATCGGCGAAGATCAGGTCCAGATCGGCACGAAGAAGAAGGACCGCAAGAGGCTCTCACCCAAGGATGAGGGCCTGAACATCGAGGGCCTCTGCGGATCCGCTGACGGCAAGCATCTCCTCATCGGCCTTCGCAACCCGATCCCCAAGGGCAAGGCCTTGGTGGTCCCCCTGGAGAATCCTGCCGAGGTGGTCGAGCAGGGCCGGCCCGCGGTCCTCGGCAAGCCGTTGCTGTGGGACCTGGAAGGGTTGGGCATCAGGGACATGGACTACGTGGAGGGCCTTGGGGCGTATTTCATCATCGCCGGTCCACACGACGAGGGGAAACGATTTACCCTGTATCGGTGGTCAGGCAAGGCCGACGAGCAGCCTGTCAAGGTCCGGCCGGACCTGGGCAGTGAGTATCCCCATTTCACACCCGAGGGCCTCATCGGATTTGGGGCTGAGGCCAGGCTCCTGGTCCTCAGCGATGACGGCAGCCGCCTGGTGCAGGTCGCCGGTCCTGAGGAGTGCAAGGAAGGGGAGTTTCTCTCAGACGCCAGGTGCCCCAACAAATACCTGCTCGACGTTACGAAGAAGACCTTTAGGGGCCTTTGGGTCCCTGTGCAGTGACCGCATCTGTGTCGTAAAGCCATTCGGAAGCCGTACTTAGCCTGGAAGTCCGATGTTTTCAGGTGTTTTGCCTGCAGTCTAGGTTATAATGGATCGGTGTTGGTTATCTGCCCAGGACTGGGGCTGAACAGGTCCAAGCGTCTGGAGGCCGAGGCGGGTCTTGTCGCGTCATGCCTTCGGGGGGGATGGGTTTTTGGAGGTCATGATGAGGCGTTTGTCCTGCATTTCTATGCTGCTGGCTGCGATTCTGATGGGGGTCTCTGACGTTCGTGCCGAACAGGTCGTGTTCAGCGAGGTCATGTACCATCCCCCTGGCACGCTGCCGGAATACATCGAGGTATACAACAACACCGCCACGCCTTTTGACATCGCCGAGTGGCGGATGTCCAATGGGGTCGAGTACGTGTTTCCGTCGTTCTCCGCCGCCGACGCGAGCCGGACCTTCCTGAAGCCGTTTGAGCGGATCGTGCTGTCGGGTGTGGATGAGGCGACGTTGCGGTCCGCGTACAGCATGGCGGCCACAGTTCGCGTGTACGGACCGTGGACCGGCAACCTGAAGAACGCCGGCGAACGAATCACGCTCCAGGACAAGAACGGGGTGGTGGTATGCACGGTGAAGTATGATGGCCGGTGGTTTCCGGCAGCGGACGGGGCCGGCCACTCGCTGGTACTGAAGAATCCGGACAAGGCGATCGATGACTGGCGCAACTGGATCGTGAGCCGCACCCGGGGCGGCACGCCGGGCAGTGAAGAGGTGCAGGAGACGGAGACTGCCGTGGCCAGCCCGGAGGTCAACCTTGCCGTGGGTATCCCGTTTGTGAACTACGGTGACGTATGGAGGTTCAACGACAAGAGCGTGGATCTGGGGACCGCATGGTGCCAGCCGGCCTTTGACGATAGCGCATGGCAGCAGGGACCCGGTCTGCTGGGCTTCGAGACCGCGACCCTGCCTAGCCCGGGGATCCAGACGGCCATGGCGGCTCAGCACCAGTTGACGTACTATCTCCGAAAGACCTTTGTCTACAACGGCGGCCTCACGGGGGTGACGATGACCGTTGACCAGGTCCTGGACGACGGTGCGGTGTACTACCTGAATGGCCATGAGATCGGCAGGTCCGGCATGGCCGTGGGGACGGTCACGTTCACGACCACGGCCAGTCGCGTGGTGAGCGACGCCGTGGAGGAGCTGGGGGTGATTACGGCCGATGGGTCGGCCCTTGTCAATGGCACGAACGTCCTGGCGGCAGAGGTGCATCAGTGCAATACCACCAGTTCCGACATAGTGTTTGGGATGCGACTTAACATCTCGGCCCCGAGCCAGCCGAGTCTGCTGATCAACGAGGTGCTGCCCGGTCCGGCTGGGGTCGGGTTCGTGGAGATCTACAACCCGGGGGCCAGTCCGGTCAACCTCCGTGACCACTACCTCACGGACGACCCTGCCAATCTGCGGAAGTCCCGCGTGGCCACCGACCTCGTGGTGACCGCAGGCGGCCTGGCCTCCGTTGGCTTTACGGAATCCGGCCTGGCCGTGACCAGTCCGGTCAAGGTCTACCTCACTGCGCCGGACGGGGTGACGGTCATCAACGCCATCAGTTCCGCCATGCCCTTGGATGGCCGGTCCTTGGGCCGCAAACCCACGGGCAGCAGTTCGTGGTTCCTCTTCTCGGAGCCGACCCGTGACATGCCGAACAGCAGCCAGAGCGGTCTCGCGGCGGCGATCCACCTCAACGAGGTGCACTTCAACGGCTCCAAGACGGTGGACTGGGTGGAGTTCTACAACAGCGGCAACGGGGCGATCTCACTGAATGGCCTCTTCCTGTGCGTAAGGGCCGATCTCTCGGACAAGGTGGCGATCAGCGGGTCGGTGCCGGCCCGCGGCCACGCCAGCGGGGACTTCGCCTTTCCGTTCTCCGACGGCGAGGTCACGCTCCTGTTGGTCAACGCCAGTGACACGGTTCTGTCTGCGGCCGGCCTGACCCGGCCGACGCTGGGGGATACGCTACAGGCTTTTCCTGACGGATCGGGCGAGTGGTACGCCTCTGCGGCCAGCACCCGCGACGCCGCCAACAACCCGGCGAGGAATACCGACATCGTCATCAACGAGATCATGTATGACCCGCCGTCGAATGAGTGGTCCGCCGAGTTCATCGAGCTCTACAACCGTGGCACCACGGCTGTGGGCCTGTCTGGTTGGCGGTTTGTCGAGGGGATTGACTTCGCGATTCCGGCCGGGACGGTGATCCCTCCGGACGGGTATCTGGTGGTGGCGGGCGATGCCGAATGGATGCGTGCCACGTATGGCGACATCCCCGTGGTGGGTGACTGGAGCGGCCACCTGAGCAACCATGGGGAGCGGGTCCGCCTGGTGGATCAATGGGGCAACCTGGCCGATGAGGTCGATTATCTTGCGGGCGGAAACTGGCCCGATCTCGCCGCAGGGGGCGGAAGCAGCATGGAGCTGCAGAATCCCGGGATGGACAACAGCCTGGCCTCGGCCTGGGCCGACAGCGACGAGTCCGGCAAGACGTCCTTCCAGCACTACAGCATCTCGGACGTGTATCGCCAGTTGACGACGCTGGGGGCCGTCACTGACTACAAGGAATTGTATCTCTATCTGGTCGGCGACAGCCACGTGGTCTTGAAGAACATCCAGGTCCGGGAGAAGGGCACAGGGTCCAACCTGATCGTCCATGGGGGCGAGATGTCCACAGACGGTCACAGCGCCAGCGGGTGGCTGGCCCAGGGCACCCACTACGCCAGCTTCATGGACGGGGGAGAGTTTCACGTGGTGTCGGAGGGCCATGGAGACAACAGGCCCAACCGGGTGGAGATCGACGTCACCGCCATGCAGGCCAATCACACCTATGAGATCAGTTTCGACGTCCGCTGGGTCTCGGGTACGTCTCGCCTGATCGTTCAGACCTGGGACCACAGCATCGCCGCGAGCATCTCGTTGCCCGTGCCGGCAAACCTCGGCAGTCCCGGGTTTGAGAACTCCCGTTTCAGCCCGGAGCCCGCCCCGCAGTTGGACGGCCTTATGCACTCTCCGGCGGTGCCTGCGCCAGGCCAGACCGTAAGGGTGACGGTCCACGTGCTGTCCCAGAGACCCACACCCAAGGTGCTGTTGTACCACCGCCTGGACAACGCCTACGGCAATGGCGCCTGGGCCAGCAGGCCCATGGTGGACGACGGCGCCACGGGCGGCGACGAACAGGCTGGTGACGGGATCTACACCACGCAACTGACCGAGTACGGTCAGAGCGGCCAGGTGGTGCAGTTCTACGTCCTGGCCTACTTCCCCGGCAGCGATCTGGGCCAACTGCCCAAAGAAGGGGGCGACCGGCCGGCCCTATACGTGGTGGATACGCCCATGGGGGCGGGAGACCTGCGGCGGGTGCGATTCGTGGTGTCGGCCCTGGATCTGCGGACCCTTGCGGATGGGGACAGCCCGACCGCTCCGTACGGCTATGCGTTCCCTCGCCTGTCCAATCATTACTACAACATGACCATGATCGTCAACGAGAAGGACGTCATCTATGGGTGCGAGATCCGGGAAAACGGCAGTCCCTGGACTCGGGGCGGCGATCTGTTGCAGCGTGGCAAGCTGCATTTCCCAAAGGACAATCTCTTCCGCGGCAAGACCAAGATGACATACGACTATGACAACACCGGGAGCAGCCTCCACCACGACCGGCTGGTCCACTACTGGCTGTACCTGCTGGGACATCCGGCCAACGAGAGCGAATACATCCAGTTGAAGGTGAACAACAACGGTCCCCAGCTCCGCGAGGAGATCGAGCCGGTCTGGAATGACATGCTCGACCGCGTCTATGCCAATGGCAGCCAGGGCGAGCTGTATCGGATCGACGATGAATGGTGGTTCACGGACGACTGGAACCGCACCAGTCGCAATGCGGACTGGAGCTACAAGGACACGGACAACCCCGGCCGTTACCGGACCGAGTGGATCAAACGGACGCGGGAGAATGAGGACGACTACAGCAGCCTGATCAGCTTCTTCAAGAAGGTCTATGCGAACGCCTATACCCAGGCCGAGATCGAGCGGCTGATCGATCCTGTGGCCACTATGAAGATGGACGCGGTGCGGGGCTATATCTACGACTGGGACTCCTTCTCTCTCGACCGCGGCAAGAACGGGTACTTCTATCGCCGCCCCACGGATGGGCGATTCATGTTCCTCCATTGGGACAGCGACCTGGCGTTCCAGAGTGCCAATGCCGAGTTCTACGCCGGTATGCCCGGATTCACCCCGTACCTCACCAAGGCCTACAACTTCCGGCTGTTCAAACACTACCTGAGCCGCATGCTGGAGGCCTACACGCTCGATTCGGCGAGGGTGTATGCGTGGTTGCAGGCAGAGGAAGACGCCAGTACCCAGTACTCGCTCCGTTTTGCGTACAAGACCTGGTTTGCGAGTCGCAAGCAGCCGGCGCTCAGTTTCGTGGGGACGAATGAGTCGGTGGTGTTCACGATCACCACCAATGGCGGCAATACGATCAGCACGAGCGGCACGACCCAGAGTCTGGCCGGGATTGCCCCATTACGGGTCTTCAAGGTCGAGGTCGAGGGCCATCCTGAGGCCCAGTCCACGTGGGCCAGTGAGAATACCTGGAACCTGACGGGCATCCTTCTCCACACCGGGGCTAATGTGCTGACGGTCAACGGAGTGGATGAGTTTGGGGCGATCCTGGAGCAGGACTCGATCACCGTGAACAAGACGGGCAATGCCCCGCCGGTGATGGCGATCACGGCCAATCCGTCATCGTGGCAGGTGTCCGTGCTCGATCAGGTCACGCTGGATGCCTCGGGCAGTCACGACCCGGACGGAGGGCCATTGACGTATTCGTGGTCTGCGACGGGCTCCGGTGTGTCCTTGGACGCCGGCGTCCAGGACGTGGCGACCGCTACCTTCTCGCATCCCGGCCTGTACACCTTCACGGTCACGGGCCAGGACGCCGGCGGCGGGTCGGCCACGATCCAGCGTGAAGCGGCGGTCTATGGACCGGATGGGTTCAGCCCGTTCGATCTTCCGCATCTGGACCCGTTCTGGACCCTGGAGAACGTGGTGCTTCGCCCCAATACCTGCGTCGGTTCTTACTACTCGCTGACCGAGGTGGAGGGGACCCTGGTCCTGCACGTGTGGGGCGATCGGGCGGTGCCGCTGGGTGCTGCGTCGCACCAGTACCCGCTGGTCTGGCGATCCGTACCATCCCTGACGGACTGGGCGTTCCTGGCCAGGCTGGACCTGCGGGGGCAGGTGTTCGGGGACTACACGACGGGCGTGCTGGCCGAGATGCAGGAGTCCGGAAGCCCTGTTCGCTATGCGTTCGGGATCGAGCATGGGACCCTGCTCATCGTACGGCGGATAACGGCCTCGGGGACCGTGAGCGTGCTGAAGAGCACCCCCTGGAATGTGTCTGGGGCCGACGTCCGCATCCGCCGCGCAGGAGACAAGCTGCTGTTTGAGCAGCGGACCAGCGAGGTCTGGACGGCGGTCCACTCGGTCGATGCGGCCCGCAACGTGGCCGCAAAGGTGGGCATGTTCATCGCCACGGACACGCCGCAGACGGTCAAGGTCGCGTTCGACTACGCGATCCTCGTGGATCCGAACAGCGGCGGATAGCCTCGCGTCCGTGACTGCGACAGGCCAGCATGAAGGCAGAGCCCTCTTGACACGGAGCCTGCGACGCGGCCGCCAGACGGTGGGCGGCGTAGCCGCCACGGTCGGACAGTCCGACGGTCAGACAGTGGGAGACTTGGCACCTGCCCCGCCGGCCGAGGCGGGCATTCACCCCGACGGGTCCTAATTCCCATGTGCAGGCATGTAAAGCGGCTCTTCGGCCTGGGTGCCGGCCTTCTGGGCCAGCCTGGGATTGAGCTGGGCCTGTATGATCTGTCTGGACCACGCGGCCTGTATCAGCCTTTGCGGCCTGACCTGGATGGGACCATCCACGAACTCCGGGATGTTGTAGACGATCAGGAGCCGGTCATAGAAGTGCGGGTCCTTCTGCGGCAGGATGAAGGGCTTGCTGAAGTGACCGTCTGAGTCGAAGTAGCTGAAGTAGAAGTGGGTGCATAAGCCATCTTGGCGCTTGCTGCTGAAGACCACCCAACGGCCGTTGCTGGACCAGCAGTGGTAGCTCTCCGCCTGATCGCTGTTGATGTTCTCCGGCTTGCACCATTGGTGGGTCTGCAGATCCAGCAGGTACAGGTCGGAATCGCTGTTGTAGAGCGGGAAGTTTCCGTATTGCGACATGCAGAACAGCAGGTACTTCCCATCCGGTGAGATCTTTGGATGGGCGGCGCTCAGACCCAATGGGCTGGCCAGCACGACGGGTTCGATCTCGCCCCATGAATCGGTCTCCACGTCGTAGGCGATCCGCATCAGGTCGTACCTGATCTTGCTGTACGGGTGTTCGCGGCTGTCGAAACTCTCGATCCCGGGGGCGCTGCAGAAGTAGAGATATCTTCCGTCAGGGGACCATTCGGGATAGGTTTCCATCCGCTCTTTGCTCGCTATCTTGGGCGACGTGGTGATGGTGTGGGTCTTGACGTTGTAGAGAAAGAGATCGGAGGCCCTGTCGTACACGTCGCGGTTCTTGCCCATCGCGTGGAAGACCTGGCGCACGGCATTGTGCGAGAAGGCGATGATCTGCCCATTAGGGTGCCACGATCGGTATGCAGCAGGGGGATTGAAGGACGTCTTGGTATCCACCTTTGAGACCTCGCCGTCATAGGCCACGATCATGGAGGTTCCAACGGCCCCGGCACGCATGTGAAAGAGCATCCGATCTGGGTTGTAGTTGTGGAACGAGTGGCAATTGATGCAATTGCCGCCCGTGGCCGCATTCAGAAGGATGGGGCGTTCATCGAAACTGCCCAGATCACGTTGATACAGGCCCATCCTGTCGTGCATCATGTACAGGGGTTTGATGATCCGGTAGGCCAGATGCGTATCGATCGGCTCTGCGGCAATGAGGTTCTCAACCGGGGCGAAGCGGCTCCACTGGCCATTGGCATCCTCCACGCAGATGGCCACGTGCAGCGGCTTCTCACGATTCTGCTCCAGCAGCGTTTTCCAGGCCCTGACAGGGATGACGATATCCGGGGATCGGCTGCATAGCTCAATGGGGCTGCCCTGGTCCGATGAGATACGAACGTAGTAGGCGATACCCCTTTCCTTGATGGTGAAGTCGGTGGGAGCGATATTGGGAGGGAGGGTTATTCCCGTGTAATCCGGCGATAGGGCAGGCTGTCTGTCCACGGATCTGCACGCCTCCAGATTTGGCTTGTGCTCGGCGCAGCCCTTGCACCCGATCAAGGCGGCAAGGCAGCCAAGCAGGGGGATCACGAATGCCTTGGGTGCGTGCATGTCAGGATTCCTTGGGGTGGTAATAGTACACTCCATAGAACCAATACGTGTCATGGTACTTGGCCAGTTCGCGGTACGCGGCATCCTTGTTCCTTTTGTACCGTGCGAAGATCTGATTGAAGTCATTGAACTGGCGAACGGTCTCTTGGGATATGCCCTTGTCCTGCAAGGGGATCTCCCGGCGACCGGTGAGCTGTCCGTAGACGAGTAACGCTTCCTCGAAGTGGCGTGGGATCGTGGGATACCCGAGATCATTCAATCGGTGGAGATTGGCCACGAAACGACTGAGGTCTCCTTCCAGCAGGCAGTAGGCCATGAAGTACTCGAAGGCCATTCTATTCCTGGTGTTCTTGGACAACTCCTCCAGGCACCGCTCGGGCTCGGTCGGTGAGACGAGGAAGTCGGATACCGGCATGCGGCTTCTCACCTCGACCAACTCAGGGCAGGCCGATAGGTCGTTGTTGTCGGAAAGGACCCTCTCGTACCCTGTTGCCCAGCTTCTCTGCCACAGCGTCTTCTTCAACCACCCTATGTACTTGGCCGCAACGGCCCGATCTTCCTTCAAGAGATTCACCTGCACCAGGCGCTGGAGATTCCAGGGTGAATCTCCTGTGACCGACACGGCCTCGTGAGCCCAATGCTGTGCCTCATTGACCAGGCCGAGGTCGAGGAAGACGTCGCTCTCTCGCAAGGGGAGCTGTTGGCACAGGCTGTTGGGCATGAACAGACCCTTGCCCCCGGCGAACTGGGGGAAGCTGAAGAGTTCATCGCAGAGGCGACCGCAGTGGTACAAGGCCCGGTTGGCCTGATAGAGACCGTAATACGAGTTCGACATCCCCTGTCTGGCTGCATCGAGCACCTTGTCCCACTGTCTGTGCTGGGCGTAGTAGTCCATCCGGAGGAACGCCTTGCCGTCTTTCTCGTAGGAGAACAGAGCCGCGATGACAACCAGACACAGAGCAAGGACGCCTTGAATCCGCCGCATGGCCACGGAGCGGTGCACCACGAGTCTGTCCCGAAGACCGGGTGCCTTCTTTCCCCCAGCCGTGACATGTCTCTGCTCCCATGTCACCAGGAGCAGCACGACGGGGAAAAAGGCGTATAGACCCCAGAGCAGCCAAGTTGCCCTGTAGGTGTCGTAGGACGTCAGGGATCTTGTGTAGGCGTCTGGAATATGCAGGATGAACAACGTCGATGCCCCGGCATAGGGCAGCAACCCTGCAAGGAAGACGCAACACAAGGGTAGGACCCTGCGGTGGCAAACCAGGATCTCATAGAGCACAGCCTGGACCGTGAAGATGAATGCCTGACCCGCGGCCACATAGTAGACCGCGGCCTGAAGAATGCCGTACAGCAGACACCGCAGGATGCGGTTCGACGGGGCCAGAAGCACATAGAGGTTGGTGGCGACCAATGCCCAGGCCAGTCCCAACGTAAGACCCAGTGGGAATCGGTAATGGCTGTGCAGGGCCAGGAGGAAGACCGAGGGCATCCAATGGAGATAGAGTACAGGCTGATGGGTCCCAAAGGCGAGGATGAGGCACTTGGTGTTCCAGGCGACCAGCCAGAAGACCAGGACCAGCAGTATCGCCCCCGTCCAGGAGTAGGCGAAGAACTGCGACAGGAACCTGGCAGCCAGGTCGTTCACGCCTCCCGGAGTGGCCAAGAACTCGCCTGCGAAATGGGCGTCGAAGAAGAAAACGGGTTCCTGGGCCTGATAGATGAGTCGCGGATCGATTCGCAGGAGGAGGTAGAGAAAGAAAAAGGACAAGAGCCCAGCCGCAAAGAGCAGAGACCAGGCATCCCCTCTCCTTGGCGAGTCCGTTCTTACCTCAGCCATCTTCGACTCGACTGCGAATGCCGTGTTGAATTCCTCATGAGGGACAGACCGCCGTCTTCGTCAGCAGACCGCAGTTGGCTTGACGATCCCCTTCACGATGTCGACAATGGTTTCCGGCCTGACCCAAGCGGTGTTGATGACGAGATGGTAGTGGATCGGACTGGCAATGTCCGCAAGGAAGTACTTCTTGACGAACGATCGCCGCTCCCGTTCGATCTTGGAGATGTGCTCTCTCGCCTGTTCTTCAGGACAGTTGAGCTCTGCCATGGTGTTTCTTATTCTCACCTCGACAGGGGCGATGAGGCGAAGGCCGAGCCTCTTCTCCGGCGGAAGCAGGAAGTTCCCACCCCGGCCCAAGATGACGGCGCTACCGTGGGCCGCAATGACGAAAACGACCTTTCTAAGACACTGCAGGTACGTGTACATCGACAGATTGTGGTCTTCCCGAAAGCCGGCCAGCCAATCCTGGAGGTCCGAGCGGGTTTTCTCATCAAGCGTGGATACGACCTGGTCACTCACATGGGCGTTCTTGGCTATCTGATCGACTATCTGCCAACCGTAGAGAACAAGACCCAGTTCAAGGGCAAGCCTCTCGGCGATCTGCTCTCCGCCGCACCCGGGTTCCCTACTGACCGCTATGACCGGACCAACCTGCACGCCTGGACCCTTGTCTCGACGCCGCCACTGTGCAACCTCCACCTGCAGAAATCGCTCCAGAGAATCAACTGAGTTCATAGCTTGCTGCTCCTTCTCAATGATGAACTGCCACCCGTTACTCGGGCAGGCCCTTACCTGTCTCACGCCGTCCCATGGATGGGGACCCGAATCGACGACCCAGGCTGGCCTCCAACGTTCGAGCCGTCCTGGCCATGCCTGCAGAATACCGCGCCCATCGGCCGCGTCAACGCCTTCTGCCAGAAAGCACTTGAGGCATTTGCCAGACGTCCATAGAATGGGCCTGCTGGAATCAGTTGCATCCTGTTGGACCAGAAGGAGGTGTCATGTTCGACGTCAGGGACAAGGTCGTGGCGATCACCGGCGGCGCTGGGGTGTTGTGCAGCGAGGCGGCGCGGGCGTTGGCCGCTGCCGGGGCCCGGGTTGTGGTCCTGGACCTGCAGGACCAGGCCGCCCAGAAGACGGCCGAGCAATGTGGCCACTCCGCATTGGCCTGCAGGTGCGACGTCCTCGACCGCGCCAGCGTCCAGGCTGCGGCGGACCTTATCCTGGCCAAGCACGGCAGGATCGACGTGTTGATCAACGGCGCAGGCGGCAACAAGAAGCAGGCTACCGTGAGCCCGGACACGGGCTTTTTCGACATCCCGGCCGACGCCATCCAGTGGGTGTTCAACCTGAACGTGCTGGGGACTATCCTGCCGTGCCAGGTCTTTGGCCAGCCCATGGCCCGGCAGAAGGAGGGGATCATCCTCAACGTCTCCAGCATGAACGCCTTTCGCCCGCTGACCCGGATCGCCGCGTATTCGGCGGCCAAGGCGGCGGTCAGCAACTTCACCCAGTGGCTGGCCGTGCACATGGCCCAGACCTACTCGCCGAAGATCCGCGTCAACGCCATTGCCCCCGGCTTCTTCCTGACCGAGCAAAACCGTTTCCTGCTCACCGATGAGAAGACCGGGTCCCTGACCGCACGCGGCAGGACCATCCTCGATCACACGCCCATGGGCCGATTCGGTTCCCCTGAGGACCTGATTGGCACCATGCTGTGGTTGCTCAGTGACGCCTCGCGGTTCGTCACGGGCATCGTGGTCCCGGTGGACGGGGGGTTCAGCGCGTTCAGTGGCGTGTAGGGGGCCTCATGCTCTACCATCATCGCGGAAGTGAACACGACAACCTCGGGCCGGATGATCTCCTGCAGGGCCTATGTGCCGCCCTGGACAAGCTCGGCAAGAGACGGAAGGTCCTCGTACTTCCGCCTGACATCACCCGATTGCATTCCCGCGCGGGCGAGATCACGCGTTACGTGTGGCAGTACTATGGTGAGGCCCTCACGGACGTCCTGCCCGCGATCGGGACCCACCGCCCGATGACCGAGCCCGAGATCAAGAGGATGTTCCGCGTGGTCCCTGTAGGTCTGTTCCGCACGCACGACTGGCGGAGCGGCCTGGTCACGCTGGGTGAGGTCCCCCCTGAGTTCATCAGGCAGGTCAGCGAAGGCAAGGTGGACTATCCCTGGCCTGCGCAGGTGGACAGGCTCATCGTGGAGGGCGGATTCGACCTGATCCTGTCCATCGGACAGGTGGTTCCGCACGAGGTGATCGGGATGGCCAACCACAACAAGAACGTCTTCATTGGCGCAGGTGGCTCGGAGGGCATCAACAAGAGCCACTTCCTTGGCGCCGTATACGGCATGGAGCGGATCATGGGCCGCGCCGACACACCGGTTCGCCGCGTGCTCAACTACGCCAGCGACCGGTTCGCCAAGGACCTGCCGATCGTCTACGTCCAGACCGTGGTCAGTGCCTCCGACGGCGGCCAGGTCGTGCGGGGCCTGTTCATCGGAGATGACGTCGAGTGCTTCAGCCGGGCCGCCGAGCTCTCGCTCAAGGTGAACTTCCAGATGCTTGACAGGCCCCTCAAGAACGTGGTGGTGTACCTCGATCCCGAGGAGTTCAAGAGCACCTGGCTCGGAAACAAGGCCATCTACCGGACCCGTATGGCCATGGCGGACGGCGGGCACCTGATCATCCTGGCCCCGGGTCTGCGGGAGTTCGGCGAAGACGGGCAGATCGACCGGTTGATCCGCAAGTACGGTTACGTGGGAACGGACAAGGTCCTGGGGCTCGTCCGCGACAACGAGGACCTGCGCGGGAACCTCAGTGCGGCTGCGCATTTGATCCATGGCTCATCGGAGGGCCGTTTCACCGTGACCTATTGCCCGGGCCATCTGACCAGGCAGGAGATCGAAGGCGTGAACTTCCAGTACGCGGACCTGGAGACCCTGATGGCCCAGTACGACCCTCGCAAGCTCAGAGACGGGTTCAATGCCGTTGCGGGCGAAGAGGTGTTCTTTGTCTCCAACCCCGGCATGGGCCTGTGGTCAACGCGGGAGCGATTTGTCGACTGAAGCACCTCAACAGCAGAACCCACCTCAATCCAAGGACTGGTCACAGGAACTCGCGGAGCAGGAGCACACAGTCCAAGTCTTCTCGTATCCATGGGGCAACGGGCGGGTATTGCGAATTTGCCTTGCAGAGCCGGGCGAAATAGGGACAATAGCCTCCGCAGTTTCCATGAGTTTCGATAGCAGACTTCAAGGGGTGATCTGACCACCGGAAGCAACGGTGATTGGTTCTTGACAGAGGAGAATGTCATCATGGCAGCAAACGCTGATATCGGCCTGATCGGCCTCGCCGTAATGGGCGAGAACCTGATCCTCAACATGGAGAGCAAGGGGTTCACGGTCGCCTGTTACAACCGTACGGTCTCCAAGGTGGATGACTTCGTCATGGGCCGGGGAGCGGGCAAGCGGATCATCGGCTGCCACTCGATCGAGGAGTTCGTGCGCAGCCTCAAGACCCCCCGCAAGGTGATGCTCATGGTCAAGGCTGGCCCTGCGGTCGATGATCTCATCGAACAACTGCTGCCCCTTCTGGAGAACGGGGACATCATGATCGACGGCGGCAATTCCCTGTTCGAGGACACCATCCGCCGCACCAAATACGTGGAGGGCAAGGGCAGGCTGTACATCGGCACAGGGGTCTCGGGCGGCGAGGAAGGGGCCCTGCGAGGCCCGTCGATCATGCCGGGTGGATCTCCCGCGGCCTGGCCTCACGTAAGGCCCATCTTCCAGGCCATAGCGGCCAAGGTTGCTGACGGCACGCCCTGCTGCGACTGGGTGGGCGAGGGCGGCGCAGGCCACTTCGTGAAGATGACGCACAATGGCATCGAGTACGGCGACATGCAACTGATCTGCGAGGCCTACCACCTCATGAAGGACGGCCTGGGCATGACAGCCGACCAGATGCATCCGGTCTTTGCCGAGTGGAACAAGGGCGAGCTGAGCTCCTACCTCATCGAGATCACCCGCGATATCCTGGGCTACAAAGACGAGGACGGCTCGCCCCTGGTGGACAAGATCCTCGATACCGCAGGCCAGAAGGGTACGGGGAAGTGGACGGTCATCTCTTCACAGGAGATGGGCGTGCCCATCACGCTTATCGCAGAGGCGGTCTACTCCCGCTGTGTCTCCGCGATGAAGGACCAGCGAGTGGAGGCCTCCAAGGTGTTCGCCTCCTCGGCCCCCACCTTTCCGGGCGACCGCAACCAGTGGGTCAGCGACATACGCAAGGCCCTCTACGCCTCGAAGATCGTCTCCTATACGCAGGGCTATATGCTCATGCGGGCCGCTGCCCAACAATACGGCTGGAATCTCAACTACGGCGGCATTGCCCTGATGTGGCGGGGCGGGTGCATCATCCGCAGCGCGTTCCTGGGCGAGATCAAGAAGGCCTTTGAGAAGAATCCGGACCTGGGCAACCTCCTGCTTGATCCATTCTTCAGGAGGGCCATCAAGGGCTGCACCCGCTCGTGGCGCAAGGTCGTCTCTACGGCGGTGCGCAAGGGCATCCCGGTACCCGCGTTCGGCACTGCGCTGGCGTTCTTTGACGGATTCCGCAGCGGGCGTCTGCCGGCCAATCTGCTCCAGGCCCAGCGTGACTACTTTGGCGCGCACACCTATGAGCGGGTGGACCGGCCCCGAGGCCAGTTCTTCCACACCAACTGGACCGGGCGAGGTGGCACCACGGCCGCAGGGACGTATACGGTATAGTTGACGAGGTCAGATATGTTTCTTGACGAGGACTTCCTTCTGCACAGCGAGACGGCCAGGCGGCTGTATCACGACTATGCTGCCGACATGCCGATCTATGACTACCACTGTCACCTGCCCGTCAAGGAGATCGCCGAGGACCGGCGGTTCGAGAACCTGACCCAGGTCTGGCTGGCCGGAGATCACTACAAGTGGCGGGCCATGCGGACCAATGGCATCGATGAGCGGTATTGCACGGGTGACGCCGGCGACTTCGAGAAATTCGTGGCCTGGGCAAGGACGGTTCCCTGTTGCCTCGGCAATCCCCTGTACCACTGGACGCACCTGGAGCTCAATCGCTACTTCGGGATCTCCGGCACGTTGCTCAACGAGCAGACCGCAGAGCGGATCTATGGACTGGCCAGTGACAGGCTTGCCGGCCCCGAATACTCGGTGCGGGGCCTGCTGGGGAAGATGAACGTGAAGCTGGTCTGCACCACCGATGATCCCCTGGACAGCCTCCAGTACCATCAGGCCATTCGCGCCAGTGGTTTCGAGATCGCCGTGCACCCGGCTTGGCGCCCGGACAAGGCCATGGCCGCAGAGGACGTGCCGGCCTTGAATCGCTGGATCGATCGGCTTGCCGAGCTGACGGACCTGGACATCTCGTCTTTTGACGCCTTCCTGGAGGCCCTGCGGGTCCGCCACCGGTTCTTCCATGACCAGGGCTGTCGGCTCAGCGACCACGGCCTGGAGCAGGCCTATGCCGAAGACTACACGGCCGAGGAGATCGACCGGATCTTCCGCCTGATCAGACAGGGCAAGGCCCTCAGGCCCGATCATTCGCTCAGGTTCAGGTCCGCGATGATGTATGAACTGGCGGTCATGGATGCGGAGAAGGGCTGGGTCCAGCAGTTCCACCTGGGGGCCATGCGCAACAACAACTCCCGGATGTTCGTGCGTCTGGGCCCGGACACTGGGTTTGACTCCATGGGCGATTGGGAGGTGGCGCGGGACCTATCGCGGTTCCTGGATCGGCTCGACCGAAACGGCAGGCTGGCCAAGACCATCCTCTACAACCTCAATCCCAAGGACAACGCAGCGATGGCCACCTTGGTCGGCAACTTCCAGGACGGCTCGTGTCCGGGCAGGATGCAGTGGGGAGCGGCGTGGTGGTTCCTGGATCAGAGGGACGGGATCGAGACGCACCTGCGGGTCCTGTCCAACCTAGGTCTGCTGAGCCGGTTCGTGGGCATGTTGACCGATTCGCGGAGCTTCCTGTCCTACCCAAGGCATGAGTATTTCCGTCGCGTCCTCTGCAACCTGATCGGTATGGATGTGGAGAAGGGCGAGCTGCCTGCGGACATGGACCTCCTGGGTCGCCTGGTCCGGGACATCTGCTTCAACAACGCCAGGGCGTATTTCCCGATGGAATGCCGCTAGTCGCGATCCTTCTGTTCCGGCGGGGTCTGAGAGACGGGCTTGGCGACCGGGGTGGCTGAAGTGATGGGCATGTTGACCGGGATGTCACCTGGCCTCCGAAGGACCCTCGCCAGGCGTTCGCCCGTGGCCGGAGGCGGCTCCACGACCAGTTCCGGGGTGTTGAAGGCCAGCAGGCAGGATTCGTAGAAGGCCGGGTCTTTTTGGGGCAGGACGATGGGCTTGTGGGCCTTGCCCGCCGTGTCGATGTAGCTGATGAACAGGCGGGTGAACGTGCCGTGCAGCCGCTTGCTGCTGAACACGAGCCACCGGCTGTTGCTCGACCAGGTCTGCCAGGACTCGCTCACATCGCTGTTGATCTCAAGACGCTGGCAGGCAAATGGGACCCTGGCCTGGGCCTTGAGGTCCATCAGGTATAGGTCGCTGCTCTCCTGCCAGGTGGGGAAGTAGCCGTAGTCACACATGCAGAAGGACAGCCACCGGCCGTCCGGACTGCACCTGGGCATGGCAATGCTCTTTCCCGTGTCCTTGGACGACAGCACGGTCTCAGGCTCGCCCCAACGATCGGCGTTGAGGTCATAACTGATCCGCATCAGGTCGTACCGGACCTGGTCATACTGGACAGGCGGGACCTCCGCCTTGTCAGACCACAGCCTCGGCGCACTACAGAAGTAGAGGTACTGGCCGTCTCCTGACCAGGCGGGCCAGTTCTCCAGCCGGTCCTTTTGGGCCAGCGCCGGTACCCTGCCGATCGTCCTCGACTTGCTCCGATACACGGCCAGCATGGAATCGAGATCAATCGTGTCCCGCGGCTCATTGCGGCTGGTATGGTAGAACATGGGCAGTTTGTTCACGGAATACACCGCCATCTGACCGCTGGGATGCCAGGAGGTGTAGCCGAACTTCTCGTCGATCTTGTGTACAGAACTGCCCTCAACGACGAGCGTAGCGATGCCGTACTTCGGGGACCGGACGCCGAGCAGCATCCGGTCCGTGCGGTTCCGCGAGAAGGCGTGGCAGTTCATGCAGCCGTTCTCGCAACGGGCGCTGTCCAACACGACCGACTCCCTGAAACCCGTCAAGTCCCGGCAACAGATCGCGATCGGGCCCCTGATCTGCTCATGGGTGGGGTGCATCTTCCGGTACACGAGGAAGCCGTCGATGTCCTCCGGGGCGATGAGGCAGGTTGGACCTTTGAAGTGACTCCATTGGCCCCCCTTGTCCTTGACCAGGACATCCACGCGGAGCTCCTGGCCTCGGTTTCGGTTCAAGAGATCATGCCACGGCCTCTCCGGGATCCGAATGGCAGGACCTCGGCTGAAGACCTCGACGGGATAGCCATCGGCAGAGGATATCCTGACGCCATAAGCGGTGCCCGACTCATGGATAACGAAGTTCAGGGGCGCTATGTTGGGGGGGATCACGGCGCCATTGCAGTCCGGAGAGACGCCTGCCGGCCGGTCCGCGGCAGTGGGGTTCTCGATCCGCTCGCCGTGGGCTGATGAGGCGAGGCAGACCACTGCACCGATGACGGCCGGCGGTATAGCGAGGAAAAGACCGTACAGGCCCCGTCTATGCATCACTGGGCTCCCGAACCACTGAGGAAGAAATAGTAGAAGTAGCTGTCACCGAAGTCCTCTTTGAGGGCGGCCCTGGCCGCAGCGGCGTCTTTTCCGTAGGGCCGGATCGCCTTCGTAAAGGCGGCGAGCCGATTGAGGGTCTCCTGGCTCACGGATTGTCCTCGCAGATCGACGCCTCCTTGCTTGAGGGTCTTGCAGAGCAGGATCGCCTCTTCATGGTGCCGCGGGATACTCGGCGCACTCGCGTCATGGTACAGGTTGAAGCTCTGTGCAAAACCGGCCAGGTTCTTGGTCAGGAGGAGCCAGGCCACGCCGTATTCGTAGGCCATTCTATTCTTTTTATTCTCGGTCAACAACTGTGTGATAATGTCGATGGGCTTGACGGAATCCCGCTTGAGCCTGAGGGCTCGCAACGACTGGATCTCCTCGTCCTGCGACAGATTCGGGTCCCTCTCGATCCGGGCAAGGTAATCCTGAGCCGGGGTGCGCCAGAACGGGACCTTGGCCAGGGCCCCAAGAAGGACGCGTGCGGGGTTGATGTTGCCCTTGACCATGTTGACCAGGGCGAGTCGCTCGAGCAGGATAGGCCGCTCCCCGAAGACCTCGACTGAGATGGTCAGGGCGTTCTCAGCCTCGTTCATCAGGCCGAGGTCTATGCACGTGTCGATCTTCTGCCAGAGTACTTCCTTGCCGGTCAGAAGCAGTGCCTTGGCATCCGGTGGATAGCTGAACATCGAGTCTCCGAGCTGGCCGGTGTGGTACAAGGCCCTGTAGATCGCGTGGGAGATGAGGTAGTGATGCGGAGATCGCCTGCCTATGTCGAGCACCTTGGACCACATCCTGTGCATGCAGGAATAGTCCACCTCAAAGAGGTTTTTCTGTCTGGAGTCATGGTAGATCAGCAGGGTGGCCGCAGTCAGGACCGCCAGGGCAGCGGTCTCAAGACCCCACGCCAGTGCACCGGTGGCGCCTTTGGCCGGGGAAGGATCGGCCCTGCGCAGCCTGTGGCCGCCCCTGGCCGGCCTCGCCTGTGGTGGAGGCTGCCTCCACCCGCTCGAGAGGAATCGCCAGATCCCCAGTATGCTGACCGCCAGCGGAAGACACGCGTCAAGGACAACGACGGCGTTCAGCATCCGTTTCGAGGACCCGTCGTGGATCGTCTGCCAGAACCAGGGCAGCAGTCTGCCGTAGGCGTCGGCTGGCCGGTCGCCAAAAACGACGACGCCGAGGAGGCAGGGGAGGGCGGCTCCCAAGGCCCAGTACAACAGGCCACGACGGTACTGGCGTCCAAAGACGATCTCCGCTGCCCCACAAAGGAAGGCAAAGAGGAGAAACGCCCCCCCTGCACCGGCATATAGAACGACCGACAGCACGAGGAAGCAAAGGCCTCGTGGCACTGCGGCCTGGGGGGCGAATCTTAGAAACAGACACGCCCCCAGGAGGGCCGCCGTGAAGGCCACCGTCATAGGAAGGTGAAAGGTGTACTGCGAGTAGATGGCCGCCAGCACCAGCGGCCCGATGAAGCGGATCCATCGCAGACGACGGGCGGCAACGGCCTTGAGATAGACGTCCGTGCCCAGCCAGATCAGCCAGGCCTGACAGGTCACGACCGCGGCTCCGGCCCAGGAGTAGTAGAAGAGCTGGGCCAGAAAGGCGGATGCGTATTGGACCATGCCCCCGGGATACGCCAGGTATTGAATCAGGAAGTCCCAACCCCAGTAAAAGGTCGGGAAGTTGTCGATCAGGCCGCCGCCGTGATAGATGAGCCGCAGATCGACCTCAAAGGCCAGATAGAGATAGAACAGGACGAAGAACACAACGGAGCGAAAGGCCCCGAGAAGGGGCCAGATCGTGACCTTCTTGATCTTGTTCGACTCCGTACGCTCTGCGGCCGCCATCAGGCGTTCTCCATAGGGATCTTCTGCCAACAGAATGCCGATGACGGCCACGGGACCACCGGGAGTAAACCATACAGGCGCGGTTTGTACATCACGGGAGTCCTGAACCGCTGAGGAAGAAATAGTAGTAGTAGCTGTCACCGAAGCCGGTCTTGAGGGCTGCTCGTGCTGTGGCGACGTCTTTGCCGTAAGGCCGAAGGGCCTTCATGAAGTCGGCCAGTCGATTGAAGGACTCCGGGCTCACGGATTGTCCGTGCAGATCAACGCTCCCTTGTTTGAGGGCCTTGCAGAGCAGGATCGCCTCTTCGTAGTGCCTCGGGATCATCGACGCGTTCGTGTGATGGTAGGTGTTGAAGGTCTGGGCAAAAGTGGCCAGATTCCTGGTCAGGAGGAGCCAGGCCATGCCGTATTCGTAGGCCATTCGATTCTTGGGGTTTTCCGCCAACAACTGCGTCAGGGTATCCGTTGCCTTGACCGAATCCTGTTTGAGCCTCACGGCTCGCAGCGACTGAATCTCCTTGTCCTGCGAAAGGTTCGGATCGTTCTGCAGCCGTGCGAGGTAATCCTGAGCCTGGGCGCTCCAGAAGGGGGTCTTGGCCAGGGCCCCGAGAAAGACGCGGGAGGTGCCGATGTCACCCTTGACCATGTTGATCAGGGCAAGGCGCTGGAGCAAGATGGGGCGATCCCCGAAGATCTCGATGGAGATGCTCAGGGCGTTTTCTGCCTCGTTTATCAGGCCGAGGTCTATGCACGTATCGACCTTCTGCCAGAGCGCCTCCTTGCCGGTCAAGAGCAGGGCCTTGGGATCCTGTGGATAGCTGAACATCGAGTCTCCGAGCTGGCCGGTGTGGTATAAGGCCCGATAGATCGCGTGGGAGACGAGATAGTGGTGCGGAGAACGCCTGCCCAACTCGAGGACCTCGGGCCACATCCTGTGCCTGGAATAGTAGTCCACCTCAAAGAGGATCTTCTGTCTGGAGTCATGGTAGATCACCAGGGTGGCCGCCGTCAGGACCGCCAGGGCAGCGGTCTCAAGACTCCAGGTCAGTGCGCCGGAGGTGCCTTTGGCCGGGGTGGGCTCGTCCTGGCGGGGCTCCTTGCTACGCTTGGCGGACCTTGTCTGCGGTGCAGGCCGCCTCCGCCTTCCCGAGAGGAACCGCCAGATCCCCAGCAGGCCCACCACAACAGGGAGAGATACATCAAGGACAAAGACCGCCTTCAGCATCAGCCTGCCAGGTTCATCCTGGACCGCCCGCCAGAAGCAAGGCAGCAGCCTGCCATAGGCATTGGCAACGCGGTCGCCATAGATGACGACACCCAGAAGGTAGGGCAGGACCGCCCCCAGAATCCAATACAGCAGCCCTTCGCGGTGCCGGTGTCTGCAGACGATCTCTGCTGCTCCACAAAGGATCGCAAAGAGGAGAAACGCCCCTCCCGCACCGGCATATAGAACGACCGACAGCACGAGGAAGCAAAGGCCTCGCGGTACGGTGGCTTGTGGGGCGAATCGAAGGAAGAGACACGTGCCCAGCAGGGCCACCACAAAGCCCATTGTCATGGGGAGGTGAAAGGTGTACTGCGAATAGACGGCCGCCAGCACGAGCGGCCCGAAGAAGCGAATCCATCGCAGACGACGGGCGCCAACGGCCCTGAGATAGGCGTCTGTACCCAGCCAGATCAACCAGGCCTGACAGGTCACAACCGCGCCTGCTGCCCAGGAGGAATAGAAGAGTTGAGCCAGAAGGGCCGATGCGTATTGGACCATGCCCCCGGGATACGCCAGGTGTCCGCTGAAGAAGTCCCAACCCCAGTAAAAGGTCGGGAAGTTCTCGATGAGGCCGCTGCCGTGATAGAGAAGCCGCAGATCGAGCCGGACCAGGTAGAGGTAGAACAGAACGAAGAACGCAACAGAGCGAACGGCCCCCAGAATGGGCCAAATCATGGTCTTCTTGACTCTGTTCGACTCCGTACGTTCTGTCGCCGCCATCAGGCGTTCTCCATTGGGGATCTCACGGCAGGGCGCTGCTGGGACTGGCATCCCAACGTCGCCGCTCGGCCCCTGGCCAGGATTATAGCGTGCGCGGCTTGCGACTGTCCAGCGGTTTACCTCGCCTGCCTGTAGGCCGGCAGTGCGTCAGACGGGACAGGAAACGCCCCTTGGGGGTTACTGCGTCTGGAGGACCTTGGCTGGGTCGGTGGGCTTGGGCCGGACCGCCGGGATGTCCTGGTGCTGCTGGAACTCGGCCTCGGACTGCTCAAAGGCCGTGCGGTTCTGATCGGAGATCCGCTTGAGGTCTTCCATGGCAGAGGTCCGGGCATCCGCGGGCCGGATGATCTGGGCCCGGACGAAGATGTAGAGCTTGCTCTGGATGTCCGTGTTGGAGACCCCCCGAAAGAGTATCCCCACAAGGGGCAGGTCTCCCAGGATCGGGACCTTCGTGCCCCCCCGGGGGGCTGAGGGGTCAGGCTGTGATTTATTACATAGCTGTTGACATTGGCATTGGATGAGGGGTAGACTTGGTGCATGCCAAGACGGGCACGCATAGAGTCAGCAGGGGCTTTCTACCACGTTCTGAACCGAGGCAACTATCGGCAGAAGGTGTTCACGGTAGGTCAGTCTGGGGAGCAGTTCGAGGGGACACTGTTTGAGGCATGTGGGCGTTTTGGCTGGAGACTCCATGCGTACGTCCTCATGGGCAATCACTATCACCTGGCCCTGGAGACGCCAGAGGCGAACCTGGCTGTGGGTATGCAGTGGCTTCAGAGTACGTTTGCGAATCGGTTCAATCGCATTGTGCGTGAGCGAGGCCACGTGTTTCAGGGGCGGTTCAAGTCTCTGGTGGTTGAAGACGGTTCCGCGTTGCTGGCGGTGGTCAACTACATCCACTTGAATCCGGTGCGAGCTGGACTTGTTACGGTTGAGTACCTTTGCGACTACGCGATGAGTAGCTTCCCCAAGTACTTCTGGAGTCAGGCCAAGCGTCCAGCTTGCCTGTGCAATGCCGTATGGCTTTGGGAGGCAGGGCAGTTGAAGCCAACCGCGGGCGGGATGCGCTGCTACCAAGCCTACCTAGTCCATCAGGAGGAGGCAGATCCACGCAAGCGTGCGGAGTTGTATCGGTGCCTCTGCAGGGGCTGGTACATAGGGACGCAAGAGGGCAAGCAGTCCTTCTTGGACGATTGGCTGGCGAATCGGCGTTCGAGGGTGGAGGGCAGCGAGCTACGGGCATACGGGGAAGATGGGGCTATGATCCTATTGAGCAAAGGGCTTCGGTGTTTGGGCAAGTCATCTTCTGATCTCGAGCGGGACCGCAAAGGTGCGGAGTGGAAGGTGGTCCTGGCCTGCTGGATCAAGGGGCAGACGGGTGTAAGCAACCGCTGGTTGAGCGAGCACATCCACTTGGGTGCCGCCTCCGGGGTCAGCCGGTTGCTGCAGAATCAACGTGACCCGGCTCAGAAGAGCCGCCCTCTATGGAGGCGACTTCACAAATGTCGTTAATCACAGCTTGACCCCTTTTTCTTTCCGGCCAGGGGACAGTAGCCCGACCGTACCTGTTCACCCCAGACACAGCCGGTAGTCGATTGCCGTTGACAGGCGAGGGAATTCCTCACGGGAAGTCCACTTGACTTTCGTGAACAATAGTTCATACTATGAATATAGGTTCGCTAGATGAACATAGGTTCATCGGGGTAATGCTCGATGGAGCAGTCGTCGCGAAAAGAGAGGCTCAGACAGCAGGGACGCCAGGAGATCCTGGAGGCGGCCATGGCCCTGTTCGGGGAGAAGGGCTTCCATGGCGTTTCCATGCACCAGATTGCCGAGCAGGCGGGGATGGCCGTGGGGACCCTATACAACTTCTTTCCCAGCAAGGAGGAGTTGTACAACGCCTTGATGGAGGTCTGTGTGGCCGGGGTGGCAGAGGTCCTGACGCCGATCCTTGAGGATACCCAGGCCGAGCCCCTGGACAGAGTCCGGCGGGTGATCGCGGCCCACGAGGATCTCGTGCGGGAGAACGCCCCATACATCCGCCTATCGCAGAGTCGTTTCTCGGATCAGGTGGTCAAGGCGGGTATGGGGGTCAAGAGTCAGGCTGTCATGGACCAGATCCAGCGGCGTATGGCCGAGGTCTTTAAGGAAGGCATCAAGATGGGGGTCTTCCGTGACATGGACCCCGTGCTCATGGCGGAGCTACTGCGTGCGATCATGGAGACCTCAGCCTTTGTGGCGATCCAGGAGCCGGCCAAGGCGTCGATGGCCGAGATCAATAAGACCATAGAGACCCTCTTTCTGCACGGGATTGTGAAGGCAAAATGATTGGAGGTTCCCAATGCCATCTTCTGCAAGACTTAGAATTCGAGTGATTCCTATTCTGACAGCCCTGTTAGGCGGCCTTGGGGTGGGCGGCTGCGACCGGAGGCAGCAGGCCCCGCCGGCGGCCCCTGTTGCGGAGGTAGCGGTAGTGACGGTCCAGACGCAGCCGCTCGTCCTGACCACGGCGTTACCGGGCCGCACGTCTCCGTATCGCATTGCGGAGATCCGGCCTCAGGTCAATGGCCTCATACTGAAACGCCTATTCGCGGAGGGTTCCGACGTCCAGGCCGGCCAGGAGCTCTATCAGATTGATCCCGCTCCCTTCCAGGCCGTGCTCGACAACGCCAAGGCCGCTCTCGGCCGGGCCGAGGCCAGTCTGCCTGCCCTTCGGTTGAGGGCCTATCGCTTCAAGGAGGCCCTTGCCGCCAAGGCGGTCAGTCAGCAGGACTTTGACGATGCGGATGCCGCCTTGAAGCAGGCCGAGGCCGATGCCCAGTATTGGAAGGCGACGGTGGAAACAGCCCGCATCAACCTGGGGTACGCCCGGGTGATCTCGCCGATCTCCGGCCGCATCGGGACCTCCACCGTGACGGATGGCGCCATCGTGACGGCGTATCAGCCCATGCCCCTGGCCACGATTCAGCAACTGGACCCTATTTATGTGGACGTACCCCAATCCACCAGCGACCTGCTGCGTTTACAACACCGTCTGAAGGAGAAGAGCCTCAACCATGACGGGACCGACCAGAACAAGGTGCGGCTCATTCTGGAAGACGGTACCCCTTATCCTTTGGAGGGGACGCTCCAATTCCGGGATATTTCAGTGGATCCTACGACGAGTTCCGTGATTCTTCGGGCGGTGTTCCCGAATCCGGACGGTGTCCTCCTGCCGGGCATGTTCGTCCGTGGGGTCGCGGAGGAAGGCGTCAATGGACAGGCCATCCTGATTCCCCAGCAAGCGGTGTCACGCGATCCCAAGGGCAATCCCGTGGCCCTGGTCGTGGAGACGGGAGGCAAGGTCGGACAGCGGCGGCTCAGCCTGGACCGGGCCATCGGCGACCAATGGCTCGTCTCCTCAGGTCTGGCCTCCGGTGACCGGGTGATCGTGGAGGGCATGCAAAAGGTGCGGCCTGGCGCCGAGGTGAAGGTGGTGCCGTTTGATGACGGTCGGAAGCAGGGGACTGAACCGGGTAAGGCGGCCCAGCCGGCGGCAAAATAGAACTAACGGAGATACACCATGTTATCGAGATTCTTCCTGGAGCGTCCGGTCTTTGCCTGGGTCATCGCCATCATCCTGATGGTGGCGGGTGGTCTGGCGATCTACTCGCTTCCCATATCGCAGTATCCGCCCATCGCTCCCCCGTCCATCGCCATCACCGCCTTCTATCCGGGGGCGTCGGCCGAGACGGTGGAGAACAGCGTGACGCAGATCATCGAGCAGAAGATGACCGGCTTCGACAAGATGCTGTACCTGTCTGCTACGAGCGATTCATCCGGCTCGTCTCGTGTCGAATTGACCTTTGCCCCGGGGACCGATCCGGACCTCGCCTGGGCCCAGGTGCAGAACAAGCTCCAGCTCGCGATGGCCAGCCTGCCGGAGGTCGTGCAGCGGGCCGGCATCAAGGTGTCCAAGTCCACCCGGAACTACCTCTTGATGGTGGGCCTGATCTCGGAAGACGCGAGCATGGATGGGGACGACCTGCGGGACTATGCCGCATCCAACCTGGAGAAGGTGCTCTCGCGGGTGCCGGGGGTGGGCGAGGCGGAGGTCTTCGGCAGCCAGTATGCCATGCGGATCTGGCTGAACCCCGACAAGCTGACTGACTATCATATGACGATCGAGGACGTCGTCGCAGGCCTGCGGGCCTACAACGTCGAGGTGTCCGCAGGCCAGTTCGGCGGGGCGCCGGCGGTGGAAGGTCAGCGTCTCAATGCCGCCATCATCGTCCAGAGCCTGCTCAAGACGCCCGATGAGTTCGCCTCGATCCCGCTCCGCACCAACCCGGATGGGTCCATCGTGCGGGTCAAGGACGTGGGGCGGACGGAACTCGGGACCGAAGCCTACGATGTCCAAGTCTACCACAACGGCAAGCCCGCTGCCGTGATGGCCATCCGGCAGGCGGCCGGCGCCAATGCCCTGGACACGGCCGATGCCATCAGGGCCAAATTAGAAGAGATGAGCCATTTCTTCCCCGCCGGCATGCGGGTCGTTTATCCCTACGACACCACGCCCTTTGTCAAGGTGGCCATCGAAGAAGTTGTCAAGACCCTGTTGGAGGCGATCCTGCTGGTGTTCCTGGTGATGTATCTGTTCCTCGGAAACATGCGGGCCACCCTGATCCCGACCATTGCGGTGCCGGTGGTGATCCTGGGGACCTTCGCGATCCTGGGCTTCTTCGGATTCTCCATCAACATGCTGACCATGTTCGCCATGGTCCTGGCCATCGGCCTGTTGGTGGACGACGCCATCGTGGTGGTGGAGAACGTGGAGCGGATCATGAGCGAGGAAGGACTCTCGCCCAGAGAGGCCACCCGAAAGTCCATGGACCAGATCACCAGCGCGTTGATCGGCATCGGGCTGGTGCTCTCGGCGGTCTTCGGTCCAATGGCCTTTTTCACCGGGTCCACGGGGGTCATCTACCGTCAGTTTTCCGTGACCATCATCGCCGCGATGCTTCTTTCGGTGCTGGTGGCCCTGATCTTGACGCCGGTGCTGTGCGCCTCGCTGCTCAAGGCGGTGCCCAAGGGGCATGAGCCAGCGGAGGGCGGGATCTGGTTTCTGCGGCCGTTCTTCCGATGGTTTGACCATATCTTCTTTTGGATCAGAGATCGGTATCTGCAACTGGTGGGCCGGTCTCTCGCCCACAAAATCCGCTACGTGCTGGCTTTCTTTGTGATCGTGGCGGCGATGGGATACCTCTTCCAGCGGATGCCCACGGCCTATCTCCCGGATGAAGATCAGGGAATCCTGATGGTCCAAGCCATGCTCCCGGCGAACTCGACCATGGAGCAGACCGAAAAGATCATGGAGCAAGTCAAGAACCATTTTCTGGAGGGCGAGAAAGACGCGGTGGAAGCCTGCATGACGGTTTCCGGCCAAAACTTCGCCGGCCGGGGACAGAACGCGGGCATGGCATTTGTCAAGCTCAAGGACTGGGAACTCCGCCACCGGCCGGACCTAAAGGCCGTTGCCGTGGCGGGAAGAGCCATGGCGGCCTTTTCCCAGATCCGCAACGCCATGGTGTTTGCCTTTCCGCCGCCGGCCGTCGTCGAGCTGGGCATGTCCAAGGGGTTTGACTTTCAGTTGCTGGACCGCGGAGGCCTGGGCCACGCCGGGCTGATGGCGGCCCGCAACCAGCTCCTCGGCATGGCTATGCAGGACCAGGTATTGACCAAGGTCCGGCCCAATGGCCTGGAGGACGTGCCCGAGTATCGAGTGGATGTGGATTGGGACAAGGCCGGCGCACTGGGCCTGCCCATCACCTCGATCCATAGCACGATCTCTGCGGCCTTCGGCTCTGCGTATGTCAACGACTTCATCCAGGGCGGGCGTGTGAAGAGGGTCTATGTCCAGGCCGACGCCCCCTATCGTATGTTGCCCGGGGATCTGGAGAAACTCTACGTCCGCAATACTGCGGGCAAGATGGTCCCCTATTCCTCCTTTGCCTCCGGTCACTGGACCAGCGGTTCTCCGAAGCTGGAGCGATTCAATGGCTTTCCGTCCCTGAACATCCTGGGTGAGGCGGCGGCAGGGAGGAGCTCCGGTGAGGCGATGGCGGCCATGGAGGGATTTGTGAAGAAGCTGCCCCAGGGGATCGGCTCAGACTGGACCGGGCTTTCCTATCAGGAACGCCAGGCCGGCTCCCAGACGGGTCTCCTGTACGCCTTTTCCATCCTCGTGATCTTCCTATGCCTGGCGGCCCTCTACGAGAGCTGGCCCATCCCCATCTCCATCCTGCTGGCCCTGCCCCTGGGGGTCATCGGCGGCGTGCTGGCCTCGTCCCTCCGGGGCATGCCCAATGACGTCTACTTCCAGATCGGGCTGCTGACCACCTTGGGCCTGACCACCAAGAACGCCATCCTGATCGTCCAGTTCGCCAAGACCAGGGTGGAACAGGGGATGGGGCTGGTCGATGCGACTCTCGAAGGGGCCAAGCTGAGGCTGCGTCCCATCCTGATGACCTCACTGGCATTCGGATTCGGGGTGATGCCGTTGGCGTTTGCCAGCGGCGCGGGTGCAGGGGCGCAGAAGGCCATCGGTACGGCGGTCCTGGGTGGGGTGGCGACCTCCACCGTTCTGGTGATCATCTTCGCACCTCTCTTCTATGTGTTGATCGAAAAGACGTTTGGCAGACACAGCAGGCAGGCAGCGGCCAAGGTCGCTGAGACAACTCCATCTGGAAATCAATAAAATGAATAAGAACGCTCTTCTTCTATTGCTTGGAATGGCCATCGTCCCGGCTGGGTGCACGCTGGCTCCGAAATACACCCGACCGAATGCCCCGGTCCCCGCGGAATGGCCGACCGGTGCAGCCTACCAGGACACCCGGACGCCGAAGAACGCCCCGGAAGCCCCGGATTTGAGATGGCAGGAGTTCTTCTCCGACGAGAAGCTTCAAAGACTCATTGAGACGGCCTTGAAGAACAATCGCGACCTGCGGCTCGCCGCCTTGAATGTGGAACGAGCCCGGGCGATGTACGGCATTCAACGAGGCGAACTGTTGCCCGCGGTCAATGCAGTCGCCAGCGGGAGCAAACAATGGGTGCCCGCCGACCTTTCGGCCACTGGGAAACGCCAGATCGTGGAACAGTATAGTGTCGATCTCGGCGTCTTCTCCTGGGAACCCGACTTCTTTGGGCGGATCCGCAGCCTCAAGGCCCGCGCCCTGGAGGAATACCTGGCCACGGAGCAGGCCCGCCGCAGTGCACAGATTCTGTTGGTGTCCTCGGTCGCCAACGCGTATCTGACCCTTGCTGCGGATCGGGAGAATCTGACACTGTCACAAACCACTCTCGCGACACAGCAAGGTGCCTACGATTTGGTCAAGCGGAGCTATGACCTTGGACTGACGGCCGAATTGGATCTCTATCGCGTGCAGACGCAAGTGGATGCCGCTCGCGGAGAAGTCGCCAGGTTCAGACAACTGGCTGCGCAGGATGAAAATGCCCTGAACCTTCTGGTCGGCTCTCCGGCGCCGGGCGAACTCCTGCCCACGGAGCTGAGCGGCGTTGCCCCTCCCAAGGACGTTTCTTCGGGCATGCCCTCAGAGGTGCTCCTTCGCCGGCCTGATGTCCTCCAGGCCGAGGGCCTGCTTCGGGCGGCCCATGCCGACATCGGCGCAGCTCGCGCAACGTTTTTCCCTCGCATCTCCCTGACCGCCGCGGTCGGTACCGCCAGCAGCGATCTGGCCGGACTCTTCAAATCCGACTCGGGCACCTGGAGCTTTGCGCCACAGATCGTGATGCCCATCTTCGATACCCGCACGTGGTCCGCGCTCAAGGCAACCAAAGTCCAAAGGGAAATCGCCGTGGCCCAATATGAGAAGGCGATTCAGAATGCCTTCAAGGAAGTGGCCGACACCCTGGCCATGCGCGGCACTGTGGACGAGCAGGTATCTGCGCAACAATCCCTGGTCAATGCCGTGGCAGCCGCCTACCGCCTGTCCAATGCCCGCTATGACAAGGGAATTGACAGCTACCTGAGCGTCCTTGATGCGCAACGATCTCTCTACGCAGCGCAGCAGGGACTCGTCTCCCTCCGCCTGGCGAAGCTCGCCAGCCACGTGAGGCTTTACGCCGTGTTGGGCGGAGGCAGCGACTCGCCTCCCGAGAGGACAAGGCCCTAACCAGGTGACCGAGTCCCAGGCGGCCCACGCCTCGCTCCAGGTCCTGGCCAAGAAGACTGAGCTGACGGCCCTGCAGCAGGCCTTGGTCGCCACCGACGGCATGGTCAACCAGCAGGTCTATGTCATGGCCTTCAATGACGTCTTTCATCTGTGCTCGCTGATATGCCTGGGGGTGCTCGTGCTGGTCTTTCTGTTGCCGCGAAACGGCCTGGGCACGGCGACGTGGCGATGCATTGAGGACGGTCTTATAGCCTTCCACTGCGGAGAATTGAGATCAGCAGCCAGATCCCGAAGATGGCCGCGCAGATGTAGCCAATGATCCCGAGGGTCTGCAACGCAAAGAGGCCCAAGACCTCGCCTTTCTGAGGGACCAACAGGCTTGAGGCGACCAACAGCGCCGCGATGATCAGGGAGAAACTGATGCGGTTGGAGCTCCGATCCAGGGTCTTGGTGAGGCTTTCCAGGTGCTCGTGGTGGACGTGGACCTGGACCTTGCCCTGGCGGAGATTGCGGAGGATGGTCGTGGCGTCGTCCGGGAATCGGAAGGCCAGGTCGCCGAATCGCTGGAGCACGTCACGGACCTGCTCCCAGAGCCGCTTGGGTGACAGGGAGGCAGCCACGGACTTCTCGGCGTAGGGCGTCAGGACCTCCATGATATTGAAGTCGCTGTCCAGGGACTTGGCGAGCGACTCAATCGTGACCAGGGTCTTGAGCATCATGGTGAACTGCGATGGGGGCCGGACGTGGTGGATACGGAACAGGTCCAGGACCTTCGAGATGATCTGGCCAAAGGGGACGTCCCACACGGACACGTGGTCGTAGGCCTCCATCAGTTGTTCGATCTCTGAGGTCAGCTTCGTCACGTCAGTCCGCTCGTCCAGCATGTCCTGGCGGTCGAGGGCCTTGATGATGCGACGGGGCTCATTTCCAGCCATGGCCAGGATGATCTCGTTGACGAGGTAGCGGTCCTTGGGCGGCAGGGCGGCCACCTGGCCAAAGTCGATGGGGGCCAGGACGTTGCCCGGCAGGATGAAGAAGTTCCCCGGGTGCGGGTCGGTGTGGAAGAAGCCCATCTCGAAGACCTGACGCAAGACGAAGTCGGCCCCCCGCCGGGCCACCAGCTTGGGGTCCACGCCCTGCGCCTTCAAGGCCGCTGCCGGACCGATCTTCAGGCCGTCGATGTACTCCATGGTCAGCACACCCAGGGAGCAGTGTGACTCATAGACCTTGGGGATGTGGATGGTCGGGTCGTCGGCGAAGGCCTTGGCAAACCGGATGAGGTTGCGCCGCTCGTTGGCCAGGTCGGTCTCTTTGATGACCGCGGCCGTCAGCTCCTTGGCCATCTGGGGCAGGTCCAGGGAGTGGTGTTCAAAGAGCGTGGCCTTCAAGACCTCAGCCAACTCCTCCAGGATTTGGCACTCGGCAGCCACCACGGGGACGATCCTGGGTCGTCTGACCTTGACAACGACCTCGGTGCCGTCTGGAAGGACGGCCCGATGGACCTGGGCGATGCTGCCGGCGGCCAGGGGCGAGCAGTCGAAGTCCCTGAACAGCTCCATGAGACTGCCCCCGAGCTGCCGTTCGATCTCTGCACAGATCTGGCCGGAGTCCTCGGGTTTGACGTGGTCTTGCAGGCGTTCCAGTTCGGCAATGTACTCCGGCGGAACGAGGTCGGGCCGGGTGCTGAGCAGTTGCCCAACCTTGATGAAGGTCGGCCCCATCTCCTCCAGGGCCAGGCGCAACCGGGTCGCGCGGCTGTGACCGACTGCGGCCCGTTTGACAAACAGCGGCGATGCCCGTCTGCCCAGGCGGACCGCCAACCTTGACCGAAGGCCTGCAGCTACCTCCTCCAGGCCATACTTCATGAGCACGGCCATGATGTGCCGGTATCGCCTGAGTCGGTTGAGCCGACTCCTGAATCGGGGTCTCCACACGGAGCGGGTCCTTACGCCTGGTTCTTGAGGATCTGGTCGAGCTTCTGCTCGATCCTCTGGATGTCCTGCTGGGTGGCCACTTGGAGCTTGCCGGCGGCCTTCTGGACCTGGTCGGAGATCAACTTCGCCAAGTCCGCGCGGGTCTTTTCCGCCGAGTCCATCAGGTCCTTGACGAAGCGGGTCTTGTTTTCCTGCACGGTCTGGCCTCGCTTGACGCACTCATCGAATATTTCCTCCGCCCGTTGCCGCGTCATGGACACGGCACCCAGGCCGGCGAACATGAGCTTGTCGATAGTCTCGAACATGGCAGTGACCTCCAATGGGGTTGACCTTTGACCTTCGGTTCCTTTCACGATCGTCAATTGAGATTGTACCGGATAGGATAGGTCCACACAAGGGGCGATAGAAGGTGAAAAGAGATTGCCTTCGAGGTGCCCGCGGGCGTGTGCGGTGGGCAGGTCTCTCAGCGGCGAAAGGGAAGGACCCTGACGGCGGTCATCGCCGCCATTCGGCCTTTCGGACCATCAGGGGCGGGACCCGTTTGAGTCGGGTGGGTTTGTCACCACAGGCATGGCAACTCCGCTCATTGGGGTACCAGTCCAACGTCAACAGTTCACGCCTAAACGGCGGGTCGTCCTTTTTCAGTAGTTCTAGCATCAGCCATCACCCCTGGAAGTATCTTTGAATTAGCCTTCTCGCCCTAGTATCGGCCAGCTTGGTGCGCGACTTTGGCTGGACCTCCATCGCCTGCCAAATAGGCATTGGGGTCTCATAAATCGCTCTGTGCGCTGGCGCGGCGATGATCCGCAGACGGCCCAACCCGGCTCCTCTCCCGATTCACCATCCAGCCATTCACCCTCTAACCCATTCCCAGGTTTTGGCTGACCTGACGCCACGTGAAGGGTTGCTTGTCGACCTCGACCAGTTCGATGGCCGTGATGAGCCAGCGGCGATCCGGCTGCTTGGCCAGCGAGAACCGCAGGCCTACGAATAGGGAGGGCTTGTAGGTCTGGGCCACCAGGCTGTTGGGGTCGAAGGTGGTCACGAGAAACAGGACCACGGAGGCGTTGGGCGATTCGAGTCGCTCCAGATCGAAGCTGATCTGCTTGATGCTCGCAATCGGCGACCCCGCCAGGGCTGAACGGGCATGCTCGATCAGGTGGCGTTTGTCCGGGTGACAGGAATCCCGGTAGTCTTCAGCGAGGAGTCTCTCCAGGGCGGCGATGTCCTGCCTGCGGCCTGCCTTGACCGCGTCACGCACGAGGGCACGGACTTTCTCGGTGTCGGTGGCAACCGCCAGGTCCAGGGCGAAGGCCGTGAGCGCGATCACGACGGGGATGGCCAGTTGCCAGGGTCGCTGCCTGTCGGGGCAGACCGCCCGGAAGGTCATGACGGCAAGAAAGACAATCCCCGCCACGACCAGCAGGGTCCAGGGCTGTTCAAAGACGTTCCACATTGGTAGTCAAATAGTTAAATGGTTAAATGGTCAAGTGTCCTGATCTCCGTTTCACTTTTCACCTTTCACCATTTAACCATTTAACTGGTCTCCCTTATTAGTTTCGCAGGGCCTGGATCGGCGATGGGATCCGGCCACCGCGATGGAGAAAGGCCGGCGAGGAGACATTGGCCACCTTCATCACGGGCGCAGACCCCAGCAGGCCGCCGAAGTGGATGATGTCACCGGCCCTCTTGCCCGGGGCCGGTATGACCCGCACGCCCGTGGTCTTGTGGTTGACCACGCCGATGGCGAGTTCGTCGGCAATGATCGCAGACAGTACCTCCGCGGAGGTGCTGCCCGGCACAGCGAACATGTCCAAACCCACGGAGCAGACACTGGTCAGGGCCTCGAGCTTTTCCAGGCTCAGGGTTCCATCTCGCACGGCCCGGATCATGCCCATGTCTTCGCTGATCGGGATGAAACAGCCCGACAGGCCGCCCACGTTGCCGGAGGCCATGGCGCCGCCTTTCTTGGCCGCGTCGATCAGCATGGCCAGGGCGGCGGTCGACCCTGGGACGCCCATCCTCCGGATGCCCATGGCCTCGATGATCTCCGCTACCGAGTCACCAGCCGACGTGGTCGGGGCCAGCGAGATGTCCACGATCCCGAAGCTGACCTTCATGGCTGCGGCGATCTCCCGGCCGATCAACTCCCCTGCGCGGGTGATCTTGAAGACCGTACGCTTGATGATCTCCGACAGGCCTGTCAGGTCACAGTCGGGGTTCTGTGCGACCACGCTACGGACCACACCCGGGCCGGAGATGCCGACGTTCAGGGACACGTCCGGTTCACCCACGCCGTGGTGAGCACCAGCCATGAAGGGGTTGTCCTCCGGGGCATTGGCGAATACGGCGATCTTCGCACAGCCGATGCCGGTCTTGGATCGCACGGCCAGGTCCTTGAGGGTATGGCCGAACTTGGCCACTGCGTCCATGTTGATCCCTGCCGCGGTGGAGGCCAGGTTCAGGAATCCACAGACCCGCTCGGTGCCGGCCAGGGCCTGCGGGATGGCATCGATGAGGGTCTCGTCTGCGCTGGTCATCCCCTTGTGGACCAGTGCCCCGAACCCACCGATGAAGTCGATGTGCCCTTCCTTGGCAGCCGCGTCGAGCACCTTGGCCAGACGGACCGCAGTCCGGACGTTTCGGGGCAGCGGTTCCAGGAGCAGGGCGGCGGGCGTGACCGCGATGCGGCGGTTGGTGATGGGGATGCCATACTTCTGTTCGGTCAGGTCCGCGAAGTGGTTCAGCCTGCGACCATACTCGACGATCCGGTGGCGGACCCGGGCGGCGAACGGGTCCATGTTGCGGTCCACGCAGTCCTTCAGGTTGATCCCGATCGTGACCGTGCGGATGTCGAAGTGGTGGTCCAGGGTCATCCGGACCGTCTCAAAGACCTCTTCTACGGATACCCGCATGGTCAGATCCTGTGCATGGCCTCAAAGAGATGCTCATCCTGGACGGTAATCGCGAGCTGCATCTGCCTGGCGACCTTGTCCAGACGTCGTTTGATCGCGGCCATGCCAACCGTGGCCTTGGCCACGTCCACGGCCATGGTCATCACGAAGGTATTCTCCATGACCCGCTGGTCTACGTCCACGATGTTGACGTTGGCCTTGGCCATGGTGATGGCCAGTTTGGCGATGATACCGACCCGATCTGCGCCGGTGATGGTCACAATACAGATCTGGGGCTGGTCGGGTTTGGCTTTGGGCATCGTCCAATCTCCTGCGGGTCTCCCGTTGCCGCGGCAGAGAACCGCTGTTGCAGGCCGGCCAACCGGCCGTGGCACGTCATGTCGGGCTGCAATGGCGTCACCGTGATGAACCCCTCCCACAACATCATGGTGTCGGTGGGGGTCTCCTCGTCGCGGTGCAACCCGGAGGCGAGTTGAAACACGGTCTGATGGTCGTTCCGTTGAGGGATGTAGTATTCATGAAAGCCGTTGGTCGACTGCGGGACCACGCGGACGCCCTTAGGCCGGCCCTTGGAGAGACGCGGGATGTTGACGTTGATGACCTCGCCAGCCTGGATCGGCAGGATCGCCCGAATGACCGCCAGACCCTCGTCCGCTGCGGCCTCGAAGTCCATGATCTCTTCGGAGGCCACGCTGAGAGCGACCGCCGGGACCTTCATGAAGGCCGCCTCGATCGCCGCCGCCACGGTGCCTGAGTAGTAGACGTTGATGCCCACGTTGGCCCCGTGGTTGATCCCTGAGACGACCAGGTCGATCCGCCCCTCGTGGAGCTGCATGCACGCGAGCTTGACGCAATCGGCCGGGGAGCCGTGCACGCCGTAGCCGCTGAACTGGCCGTCGATGCTGACCTTGTTGCACTGGAGGGGCTCAGCAAAGGTAATGCTGTGGCTGGTGCCGGAGCGGCAGTCGATGGGTGCGACGACCGTGACGTCACCCATCGAGGTCAGCCTCTCGTACAGGGCCGCAAGCCCGGGCGCAAAGATGCCGTCATCGTTGGTTAGCAGTATCTTCATACGTACTCCCGACGCGCTGATTGTAGTGGGGGGTCGAGCGGGTGTCAATTGACAGACCCTCACGCCCGTCTATAATCACCTTCCCATGCAGGCATCTGCCTCGAGTCCACGGATCATGACGGGCGAGGAGGTCCGGGCGTTCGACGCCTGGGCCATCCGGGAACTGGGCATCCCCGGGGCGGTCCTGATGGAGAACGCCGGTCGAGCATGCGCGGAGGTGATTAGACAGAGGCTGGCGGGAATCGACGGGCCCAGGGTCTGCATCCTTTGCGGGACCGGCAACAACGGAGGCGACGGGTTTGTGACTGCCAGGCATCTGCTCAATGACGGTTTCGCTGCGACCGTTGTCCTGTGTGGTGATCCCAACAAGGTGGCCGGTGACGCCAAAATCCACCTGGATGTGCTGCGCCGAATGGGACAGCCCATCGAATCCCTGGACCTGTCCGGTCCTGTGCTGGAGGCCAGGGTCAGGGACCTGGCTCGCGGCGCCCACATGGTCGTGGACGCGATATTCGGGACCGGCCTCAAAGGCGAGGTCGCACCTCCATACGCCCGTCTGATCGAGGCGGTCAATGGACTGGGCGTCGCGATCCTGGCCGTGGATATCCCGTCCGGTCTGGATTGTGACACGGGAGTGCCTCTGGGGGCGGCGATCCGGGCGGCCCACACCGTGTGTCTCGTGGCCCTCAAGAAGGGCCTGCTGTCACCCCAAGCGAGGCCCTACACCGGTGACCTGATCGTTGCGTCGATCGGAGTGGATCCGCGATTCGCGGCTGGCTAGTACGCCCCCGCCTTCAGACTCTGGCCCCTGTATCCGATCAGGTAGACGAACGTGTCGTAGGGCAGGACCGGCATGATCAGGTCCTGGGCCTGGGTCTGGACCTCCTTGTAGTGCTCCAGACGCCGCTGAGCGGTGGTATACTTCTGTTCTGCCAGCGGGTCCGCTTCCAGGTCCGTGGCGGTCGGCTTCTGGGGGACCTGTGGGGCCTGCCCGATGATGACCGCGTCGATCTGGGCGGAGACGTCGTCAGTGGCCTCGCCGCCCCACTTCCCGATCAATCGCGACACCGCCTCGATTCCATCCGGGTCCACCTTGCCGTCTCTGTTCACGTCGAAGTCCCCGGCGAGGACGAACTTGAATACCTTGTCCTTGTCCCAGATTAGGTTGGCGACGGCGTCGTCCATCACGATGGGGTGCTTGGGGTCTGCACTGACCACCCGGGCGGCGCACGTGTCAGGCAGGATCCTGAAGACCTCGACCTCTGCCTTGCCCTTGCCGTCCTTGGGGATCGCACCTGAGCCGTCATACACGGCAAAGGTCAGGCCCATGTAGATCCGGTCCTTGCTGCCCAGGTTCAGATACACCACGCCGGCCTGTTCGTCGACGACCGTGACCTTGCCATCCGGCTTGTAGATCCCGGACGAGCGATTCATCGCAGGCTCGACCTTGTCCAGCTTGTCCGTGGCGACCTTGAGCCTCTGGTGCGTCAGGTCCAGCTCCGCCCGGGTCTTGAGCAGATCCTGGTTGAGTTGCTTGCCGTTGCTGATCTCCCGGTCTAGACGGCCCATCAAGGTCTTGACTCGCTCCTCTGAGGTCTGGTCCACCAGTTGCTTGTAATCCTGGCATTGCTTCTCAGCCGCCAGTGCCCTCTGCTTGAAGTCCTCTATCTGCTTGGTCAGGTCGGCCACTGCCGCCTCGCCAGCCTTGACCGCGTCATCCAAGCGGGTCTGGAGCCCGTCCACCTGCTTTTTGAGGCCCTCGTTGGAGGTCTTGAGGGTGTCGATCACCACGATCAACTTCTTGGCCAGAGGGATAAGTCCGGTGTTGGGGTCGATCGTCTCACCTTCGACGTGTTTCTGGGCCATCTGGATCGCCTCGGCGGCACGGGTCTGGGCCATGCCCGACTTGAGCTCCGCCGACGTCGAATCAACGGGCGTTCCCAACAACAGCAGCAGCAGTCTGTTGTGGTAGTCCACCATTGCACCCAACCAACTCCGCCCCGACTCCCTGGCCCCAACCAGGGTGGAGATACCCTGGAACTCGGAGCTGCTGGCCAGCTCATCGACCCGTCGCTGGATCTCGGTCGAGCGGGTCCTGTAGTTCTCGGCAGTCAGGTAGAACACGACCGCCAGGATAGCGGAGACAAAGAACAGGGCGACGAAGATCACCAGGGTGATCATCGTACTGCTCTGCTGTTTTTTCCCTGCTGGCATCTGCGACTCCTTGGAAAAAATGCAGTTTCTCTGATATTACCATTTTGCCTATATTATCCCCATCAGAGGCCCTAGAGTCAACAAAAAAGCCGTTTTGGACGTGCCAGAATGGGTTTCGCACGGGCCGAGGTCTGTATTCTAGGACGTTGGCGGTTTTCATTCAGCGTGGCGCGGACCCAAGAGGGCCATCGGTCCTGCAAAGGCAAACAACCGGGGCCCGTGTCTCATTGACACAGGCCCCGATGCGAGTCATTACCTGTTACTCGGCGTGGCCACGCAACCGCAGCCAGCCACGTTATGGCGTTGCCACCCGGGTCAGACGGACGTCGTCTATGTACAGCTTGCCTGCACCGCCGGCCTTCGGCGCACTGCGATTGCCAACGCCGACCGTCATCTTCTTGATACTGCCGACGTTGACCCCGCCGGAGGTGAACTGGCTCAGCGGCATACTACACTGCTGCCAGGTCCCCGTGGCAATCACGGTGGGATCCGGATTGCTCTGCGCCAGGATCTTCCCGGCACTGTCCTGCAGGGCCACGTAGAATGTCTCCGGTGTGTTGCCGGCGACCTGCGCGACCCCGACCTCCGACATCTGCCAGGCTCCGGTGA
>Ga0209777_10000258_pt1 | contig 91787 bp, 81 predicted proteins | sample FrelakmetHBP12HB_FD_187147 | JGI IMG/M metagenome (GOLD analysis project Ga0209777, IMG submission 187147) | Freshwater lake sediment microbial communities from the University of Notre Dame, USA, for methane emissions studies -HBP12 HB (SPAdes)... | ecosystem: Environmental > Aquatic >...
ACCTGCGGCAAACCGGGACGCGCGATATTCAATACCGCCTCGAGAGGATTTTGAAAGATGCCGGTATACGCGCGCTGGTGCTGACCAGTAGCGTGGAGGCGCGCAAGCGCGAGGCCTGGATCGCTGGTAAAGTCTACGGCATTGACGCCCTGATCGTAAACCCGAGACTGGTCGAAACCGGTCTGGACCTGGTCGTCTTCTCCAATGTGGTGTTCGTAGAAATTGAGTACTCCCTTTACACGTTGTGGCAAGCTCTGCGCCGGGTTTGGCGTCCGGGCCAGACCAAGAAGGTCAAGGCTGTGTTCGCTATCTACAACAACACTATGGAAGCGCGCGCACTGGCCTTGATGGGCCAGAAAATGAAAGCCGGACAGACGCTTTACGGCGATGAAGTGGGCGGGGCTATTGTCCCGGAGGACGAAGGCGACCTGCTTCTCAAGCTGGCGCGCGAAGCCTTGAGCAAAGCCGATATCCCCGATCTGCAGTCGCTGTTCGCCGAGAACTGCCGTGTCGAACGGCCGGCTGTCACCACAACGGAAATCGAGGCGGCTGGGGCAGACGCAGAACTCGCCCCGGCAGATACGCCGGCTGCTCCCACCAGGACGACCACGTTCGATGCCTGGATGGATGGGCGGGGAACCGATAATCTGAACTCCAGCCGGAAGAAGAAAACAGTGGAGGGCCAGATGTCGCTTTTCGACCTGGCGGGATAAACCACTACGCAACCATGTGTCGTCATACTGTGAGCTGCCGGCACGAATGCCGGCAGCTCACAGTATTTTCCAAAAATAATTTCCTACGGCTATGCTATACTTTACAAGATACTCATTCTATATTTGACCTATTATTACCACCTAAATTTCTACGAAATACCAGATCAGATGTTATCCTCAAATTATCAGGGGAAATCTAGAAACTAAAAGGAGATAACACATGAATATGATAAAGCTCAATTGTCCGTCCTGCAACGGGTCACTTGAATTACCAGATAATCTTGGCGTGGCACACTGTATGTATTGCGGAACAAAAATACTTTTGCAAAAAACTGATAGTGAGCATGAAAGAAAGGCTCTTGAACGGTTAATTGAATTAAAAAATGTTGCTGTTGGTGCCGATAACTTTGTAGAAGCTTTACAATACTGTAATTCAATTTTAGAAATTGAACCCAAAAATGTTGAGGCGTGGATAGATAAGGCTATTTCGGCATTTTGTCAAACGACCGTTGAAAAACAGCGATATTATGAAGCTATGGAATACCTAAAAAAAGCGGAGCAAATAGATCCCAATAACAGTCGAATCAAGGAAGTGAGAGAAAAATTGACTTTCAAACAGGGTAATTTTCTTAATGGACTTGGTGTAAATGAATTTAACTATGGGGGAGAACTATATAACAGCATCCAACCTGAACATTTTCTGGATATTGCTCGTGCAACGAAAGACGCAAAAGCTATTAGCCTAGGGCATTATATTAAAGGGATGGAGTATTTAATGGCGGCTTCGGTTTGCCTACCGGACGACATGCAGATTCTCAAGAATATCGCTGATGGCGTAAAATTCAAGGATTGGGTGGATTGGAGCCCCGAAGTTTATGCAAAAGCTGATATGTATAAATCACTTCATGCAAAAGGTAGAGGATAGAGTTCAGAAATAGTTATAAAGACTCAAATTACAGAAACCGCAGGGCAGACATTTGGAGAACTGCCACACGTCTGTTGGGTAAAACGTTAAGTCGCACCCCATGATCAGCGCATGCCGCCCACTTTCTTTGGATGAGCGGAATCAGTAGACGGCATGCGCAGGATTCTATGGACAATTTCACCGGAATTCGAATCTATCGCACTAATGACAGCTAAAAATATAGTTGGGCAATATGTTTATATGAGGAGGATAAAATGAACATCGAAGATGAATTAATTTCCTTACTTAAAGACCGTATCAAGGAAAACGAAACTAAAACACGCAATATAGAGGTAATTGCATACTATTATGGTTTCAGGGGATCTTCGTGGCCAACACTTGACGAAACCGGTAAGCAGTTTAAAAGAACCCGTGAAAGAATAAGACAACTTATTTTTGACAATTTTAGAAAATTTGCAGATATACAATATTTTCCAACCATAATAAGAATATCGGAGATTATCAACAGTAAACGGTTTTGGACCCAATATGATCTGGAAAATAGGCTTATAGAGACAGAAACTGCTAAAGACAACTTTAGCATCCGAGGTTTATTTAACTTAATGGAAGACCTTGGAATGGATAATAGGTATGAGATTTATTCACCAGATCTAGAGAAGGCTAAAAGATATTCCATAGATAAATATGAGCAGAATTTCATTATCAAAGACTATGACGTTAAAATATTAAAACCAATTTATAAAAAAGCCAAGAAACTACCAGGTAGGTGTGGGATTTCAAATCTAAATTACCTGGAAGGTGAATTCAAAGATTTTAGCATCTTCAAACCATTGCTTAGAGATGTTATCAAGTATTCTGAAAATGCTTGGACAAAGACTGTCGGCAAGAATTTTTGGTATCTATTTGAACTTAAGAATAATACCCTCATAAACTTCAGCGAAAAGGCATTCTCGGTTTTTGATAACTGTAAAGTAAATAGACTTTCTGAAACATATAGAAATGCACTTGATCGTCGAACTTATAAGTATCCATATCCACCAATAGAGATAATATCAGACTATTTGAGGAGCTCCATATATTTCGAGAACAATCAAGATACTCTTACATTTATAGGAGAAACAACTAAACTGAATAGAATAGAAATAGACGTTGTTGAATACCTTAAATCTACGAGCCCTGTAAGATATTCCGAATTTAGTTCTCATCTAGCATCGAAAGAATATGGTGAGGCTCATATAGAAAAAGATGCGTTCTACTCTCCTCTGGTTTATGTTGACAAAAGTAAGGGGCGCAGTCGCTACGAATATAGCCTTGTTGGCAATCTCAAAGGATCATTGCCAAACGATGGTATTTTGAATGACAGATATAGTCAATTTATATTAAGGCTGAGAAATATTTCTGAGAAGGGTACAGATGAGACTGTAGAACAGAAAAAGCGTAGAGAGCAGAGAATATTAAAACAATGGTTGTTCGAGAATAAGAATCAAGAAAACTGTGCAATTTGTGGAAATAAATATAGTGTGAGTGCATTAGTTGCTGCTCACAAGAAAAAGAGAGCTGATTGTAACGAAGCCGAACGTCTTGATCCTTATATAGTAATGCCTGTCTGTGTTTTTGGCTGTGACTACCTTTATGAAAACAGACATATATACATTGGAGATGGGATTATAAAAGCTGGTCTGCCGATAAGAAACAAAGGCCAGGAGCTAAAAGTTCTTGAAACTCTCGTTGGAAGACAAGTCGATAAAGAATGGCTAAAAGGGCAAACCACATATTTTGAGACGGCTTAATGCCGTCTCTTCCTAACCGCCTTCGTCATGTGTAGCGTCTGGCTCCACTGGCAATCGAGCACATCTGATTTGCGCCCCGGAAAACGTTTGACAGGCCGTGGCGCTGATCAAACAACACTGCAAACCACGCGCTTCGAGCGTCTCAAACAACAGGTGTTATATGGAATTATATAAACGAACCATCATAATTTCGGTAATAGTCAGTCTCTTTAGCTTTCTTCTCGCCTTATTATTTGATTATTGGAGCATTGGATTTTGGACAAGTTTTTGTTTAGGGGTTTCCACAAGTGGATTAATCGTCGTTGTAGTTTCTTGGATTCAATACCTGCTTGAATTTAGGAATCACCTTTTGAAAATCATATATAAATTGCTTGAAATCAGTGAACTATTAGATGATCTAAAAAACATAAGTGGTAACGATAAAATTAAAAGAACTAATGAAGGATATGAAATTTGCAAAAGAATCGGTGATGTGGGATACGATTTGTTTCGGCTAGACGAGCAAATTGTGTATTTTGGTAATGCCTATAAATTCAAAAGATACCTTAAACAATCAATAAGCACCATCCAAGATAGTTTAGGTAGCCTTTCGGAACAAGAAATCGTAATATCGAACATCAATACATTGTTTCCTGATAAGGATGAGAAGTTTATTCAAAAAACTATCCTAATAAAAAAACGTGAAATCTGTATTCGGTTATATGTTTTTAATACGGAGTTCCTCAAACGAAATATTTTCTCGCTCCTTGAAAACATTAAAGTGCCAATGAAGTTATCAGATTTGAGCGCTTTTTCAGATCGAATAAGTGATGAAACTTTAAGAGAGAATTTTTCAACTGATATAGAAGAAATGGAAAATAATGTGGCTCAATTCGATAATTTATTCTCAGTAAACGCAGAGGTAGGGAAAAAACATAAAGCAAAAAGAAGTATCAATCCCCGATAGCAATAAAACAAAAGTGAATAAATTTGGTTTATTGATAGAATTCAAAATGCCCTGAACTATATGACAAAAGGGGCTGTCCCAAAGCCCTCTACAATTGCGTGTGACCACTATTGCTGGCGATCACTCGTTTTTTTTGCCAGCCAATATAGGGGTCGCGCTTAGCAAAATTACCCTTTTGGGACTGCCCTTTGTTTGTTATTCGCAGCAAGAAGGCCTGTGTTTTGGGTTCTGTCGAAACGACATGCAACCCGTTTGGCGGGGAAAAATTGCTTGATGGCATCCTGGAAATAAGCAGCAAGTGGCTGCAAGATTCAATGCAAGTGGCATGCAAGTGGGGATATTAAGAGCCACTTGCTAATATTCTCTCCCAAAAAACTCATGGTGGTCTCCGAGAAATTTCTAAATCGGCCCTCTTCGGGTTTGTTGGGATTCACCAAGGAGGTGAAAAATGTCTCAAAAGAAAACTGAAGTAATACCAGCGGGACAGACGAATCTATTTGATCTGCTCAATGGTCAAGGCGCGGCTGAAGGACAAACCGAGTCTCCCCCGCCCCCTGCCACCAATCTGTTATTCTCTGTCCAGCCGGCTGACCCTGCATTACCGAATGGCTGGAACGAAGAGGATATTCGTTTCCTGCTGAACGTTTTGGAGAATGGTCCGATCCTGGTGGCTGACACCCAGTTGGGCATCCCCACCATCCACGAAGACTTCGGCGCAGAGGTTGTTCACTGTGGGTTCGGTGTGATGAAAGCCGAAGGCCCGGGCTTCAAGATCTTTTTTGATGCCGGCGGCGGGATGGAGCGCACTCCTTCGGGAAAAGGCTGGACTCGTTTGACCGTCGAAGGGAAAACTCCCGGCCCATTCATCTACGATAAAGCCGCAGTACACAATAAGCTCATGTCGTACTTGCCGGCAACGGATGCTCCGCAGAGCATTTCCCACGAACTCTCCCCGGCTCCACCAGAAGAAACGGCAGCGAATCAAAATGACCTGGTTACCCCGGCTTGCGACGAATTGATGGAACCGCCATCTACCAAGATTCCGATCGAGGAACAGGTCAAAGAGTTTTACAGCAACCTGGGCTATTTCACCGGAACCGAGAAGTGGACGCACTACCCCTGCCTGTGCCCGCACATCGTCCTACTGACAGACGGAGCGCTGTACGTCGCAGAGCATGGCGGCGAGGACGGTAACTCGGCCTACTGGCTGATCGATGCCATCGCCAGTTATCAAGGCGAGGCTACGCTGAAACATCATGCGTTCCAGGTGTGGAAATTATCAGTACTTCCCCCTGACCCGGAAGTCCCTCCTATGTCGGTTGCGGCTGTTATGAGAAGCAAGCAACCTGCAGCCAAATATCGCTGCCCTCACCGTCATGCTACCCTGACCTGTACCAACGGAAATGAGAAACAGCTGGTCAGACAGGAGATCAGTCTTACCGACTTCCTTCCCATCGGTGAAATTACGATCTATGCGTCGGTTGAGAAACATCCCGATGTCAGCAACGACCGGCAGGTTATGATTCTCCTGCTTCCGTCCGAGTATTAGGATAAGAGCCTGGCAAAGGCGTTGCCTTTGCCAGGCTGCATTTCAAACAAAATGGAGGTGCACCATGATCCCTGTTTTACCCGCAGGCTGGACAACTGACGATATCCAGTTCTTGATCGAAAAAGTGAAGAGTTGGCCCATCGTTCTGGTAGACGACCAGGCGCTGGGTATCCCCACTACGCAAAGTATCCCCTCTGAAGCGATTTCTGACTGGGGATATAGTGTCCTGAAGGCAGACACAGAAGAATATAGCGTCCTCTATGAAATAACCCGAACACCTTGTGGAAAAGGCTGGGCCCATGTCGATGTGGTTTCGGGATGCTTCCCATACAACAAGGTAGCCGTACTCGAGCACCTCGCAAGTCTCGTCAACTCTCGTGCGGAAAATGATGATGCCAATAAGGCAATACCGGTTCCGAATTTGGACGAGCTTGTAGAACCAGAGGAATTTGTGGCACACAAAACAGGAAATATTCCTGCGGCTCCAGAAAACAATAAACCGGTTCTACAAACCCTTGTCTTCCTGGAAGAAGGCAAGCGCCTGATAGCCTTCAATGAAGTTTGGAGGGCTATCTGTTGCTGCTCTGTAGACCGGGGAACTGGCGAGATCAGGTATGGTCAATGGCGCATGTACCACGCCAACTTCCTCGGCATCCTTGACCCTGATACCAATCAACAAGTATGCGATCCTGATATCTGGACCATCATAAAGAGAACCGGCGAGATCTATGGGGTTCAAGTGGAATTGGAAGCAGCTCCGGACTGGATTAAGCCGATAAAGCCGATAGTGCCAGTTTTACCCACCCCTCCCCCATGAAGCAGTTTGACGCAGACAACGTCAGACGGGCTGTAAGATGCAGTCTCGAAAATCAGCCAGACAAAATGTTGCCTGGTAGGCCCATCATAAAATGTAAGATGTTCGACTATGCGCAGTATTCCCCATCCCATTTAGGTCCTCAGTTATGACTGAGCATCTGCGCCTAAAGAAATGCGCACGCTGGGCTTATAACCAGGAAATTGGTAATCGTTTCTCTATTTGATAGCGACAGCATTATATAATATAATAGTGATGTCGCTATAAAAGATAAAGGAGGTTAACATGACTTGTGGTGCTATCGCAGTAAGATCTGCAAAACTGAATGTGGATGTCTCGTCTATCCTGGGCAACCTGGTTGCAATCCAGGCCTGCGCAAATCTACTGGCCTCTCTCTGGGGAATGGCTGAGAACGAGGTGGCCGTTCAGCCGGGCCGCGAATTTGTCCGCTTCGACACCAGCAATGGGACGGCGAAATCCGTCATTCTATACAAGGATGGGCGTATAGAAATGTGGCCGAACGTAAATCTGAATGAGATAAAGAACCTGTTCGAACAGGTTGCCGGCCTGATCATCCAACAGAAAGTGCGGCAGGCTGTTGCCGCCCAATACCAGATTCTTGAGGAGCAGACGGCCCCCAACGGCGCGCTGGTCCTGAGCATCGAGTTTTAGGAGGTGAGCATGAAAGCGAGAGTCGTAATCCTACCGGACGGTCAAATCAGCGTGTTCGTCGACGAGGGCACTTTTGAGAGCGCTTCTCCCGAACTTGAAAAGTTTTTCAAGAACCTGAGTGCATCAGGTGTGAAGATCGAATCGCTCAGCCAGACCGAGCAACATCGGCATGACGGGCAACATACGCACGCTACGGAGGTGAATCATGGCTAACAAAAAGACCGACGCTCCTGCCTGGGTACAGGAACTGCAAAGCAAGTATGTGGCCGGCGTTTCGCACGCGTTCATTCTCCACTTCAACGTAGCTGATTATGTAGTCCCCGGCGCCAGCATGCGCACGTATTTGGCTAAATTGATGGCCGGCAGAAAAATCGTGGCGTTTTATAACCGTTCGGACGGAATCACATTCGCCCTGCCGTCGATGCGGGATGAATTCGTGAAGTTGCTCGACCTGCAGAAACCTGCGAACCCTGCGCTGGCCGCACTGGCTGCTGCTCAGGGAAACCAGGATCAGGAACTCCCGAAAGCGCCGTCTGCTGCATTGCCGCTCCTGGCCCGGCTGCTTAAAATGGGTAAGCCTGACGACAAACTCGCCGCGGTGATGATAGAGCATGCGGAAACGATCGTCCCATCCGCAGATATTGCGATGATGTCTCCGGAAGACCGTACTTTGCTTGTTCTTGTCGAACAGTTGGGCCGTGACCCGGAAATCATGCGCTCTGGCAACCCCGTCATCCTGCTTACGGCCAACCTTACCGACCTTCACCAGACTATTCGGGCAGCTTCGTCAAAGTTCGAGGCGATCCGCGCCCCCCTCCCCGACCAGGCCGCCCGGCTTGAGTTTATCCGCCAGTACCGCGAAAAGAACGACAAAACGACCTGGAAGCCGACGCCGGAACAACTGGCAAACGCCACCGCAGGGTTGAGCCTGATCCATATCGAGGATATTTTCTTGCGTGCGGAACAGGAGGGCAGTCTTACCTGGGACCTGGTGCGCGAACGCAAGCAGGATATCATCGCCAGCGAGTTCGGCGAGGTGTTGGAAGTCTTTGACCCCCACTTCGGCTTCGAGATGATCGGGGGGTTGGAGCACGTCAAAAAGTTCTTTCAGCGCTGTGTCATCAACCCGATTCGAAAGAACCAGTTGGGTCTTGTCCCTATGGGTGTGCTTATGACAGGCCCAGCCGGCACTGGAAAAACCGCGATGGCCGAGGCAGTTGCAAAGGAAGCGGGTATAAACTGTGTAATTCTGAATCCCGCCCGTATCTTTGGAAAATACGTCGGGGATACCGAGCGTAATTTGGACCGCGCCTTGTATGCCATCCTCGCCATGGCCCCGGTTTTGGTCTTCATTGACGAAATCGACCAGTCCGTGAGTCGTGGCGCAAGTGGTGATTCGGGTGTTTCCAACAGATTCTTCAAGCGTCTCATGGAGTTCATGTCGGACACCAGCCACCGCGGCAAGGTCATCTTCCTGGCTGCGTCCAATCGTCCTGATTTGATGGACCCTGCCCTGCGCCGCCCCGGGCGCTTTGACAAGAAAATCCCATTCCTGATCCCTGATGAAGCCGAGCGTGAGAGCATCTTCGCGGTCATGACACGCAAGTATGGACTTGCCATTAAAGCAGTTCCGGCCGAGTGCGTCCAAAAGGCGGACGGCTGGACCGGTGCAGAGATCGAATTGGCAACTGTAAAGTCATTAGAAGCTGTTGAGTATGACGGAATGTTGCCAGAAGATGCCCTGACCTATGCGGTGAACAACATGCGCCCTAGCACGGCTGATATCGAATACATGACTCTTCTCGCTCTGCAAGAATGCAACGAGCGGGATCTCTTGCCGAAAAAGTACCAGGCAGAGTTCGACAATAAAGCAGATCTGAAGAAGCGCATTGACGAGATGGCTCCGGCAGCCACTCGTGGAAAACGTGATCTGTAGGCTGGTCGGGCGGGTTTCTGGCCCGCCCGATCAACCCTTGCCATATATTCCACTGTTGGAACGCATGTAAGGAGGCGAGACATGGGCTTCGCGGAAAAAGAGACCAAAGAACGAATAGCCCGAATATTAGGCGAAAAAGACGTGCGAGTTCTAGATAATAAGTGGCTGAAGAAAATGACGGAAGGCGTCATCATCACCCTGCATATCAGCCGATGGCGCGCAAAAACCAGGCTGACCAATGAGGATCTGGGGCTGCCGCCTGTGGATAAGGATGAAGAAAAGGTGCTCGAGCAACTGCTTCTGCTTGGCGAGAAATTCCTTCTGCCGGCAAAATATGTGAGAGAAATGGAGAGCGCCGAGTCGGCTGGCAGGAAGTACCTGGCAAGAGTCGCTTACGAAACTGCATACGGTCCCTTCGTACCTTTTACGGAGTACGCAGAAGTGAGGGCCGAGTTGAACAAGTACCGGGATCGCTTTTCGGCAGTCTGCAGCAACATCGTCGAGAACCTGGAAGGTATAACAGAAGAGCATCTTGCCACCTGCGCCGATGCAGCACGGCAGGCCTACAGAAGGCTGAGCAAGCTGACGCCGAGATTCAAGAGCAGTGAAAATTACATCGACGAAGATGGTTTTGTCACCAAATTCCTGGACAACATTACAGCGATGATCCCGAACAAGGATTACCTCCGCGCCTCGTTCAGTTTCGACATCAATGTCAGCTTCATCCCATTACCATCCCTGATCGCAAAAGATATGGCCGAGGCGACTCGTCTACAGACCGAAGCTAATGCAGAACAGGAGCGAATCCGGGCAGAGGGCAGGGTGGAAGTGGCCCGCATTTCAGCGGAAGAGGAGCGCGTCCGGGCGCAGAGACAGTTGGATAGAATGAAAGAGCAAGAGGCGCTCTCCATCGAGGAGGCTGCCCTGTGTGAACGTGAACGAAAGCTGGAAGAAATGAACCGCGACGTGCTCGCACAGGCTCGCAGACAGAAAGAAGAGATGATCGGGGGTTTTATGAAGGATCTGCTGATCCAGCTGCGCGGCATGGTATACGAGACAACGACCGACATCCTGGCCAGCATCGAGAAAAACACCCTCATTCACCCGCGCTCTGTAGCCCAGCTCAACAACCTGGTCGGGCAAATTGACAAGCTGAACTTCTTTGGAGACGAAGAAGTAACCGCGATGATCAATATGGTAAGGTCGCAATTTGCGAACCTCGGCAAAGGGGAAGATGTAGAGAAGGAGCGCAGTGTTGCTGACATCCAGAGAAGCTTGAGAAATGTGGCAATCCTGACGCGTTCCAGCTTGGTCGATCTCGGGGAGACTCCGCGCAGCGCCCGAAGCTTAGGCGTACCGGATGTACCTTCGGAGAATGTAATCCGTCAATCCCGCCAGTCACTTGGGTTGGATGGGTTTGAGGTCGTGGAACTGGGCGAGCGAGCCGGCCATAGGTTATAGGAGCGCATGATGGAAGAATGGCTGACCACAAAAGAGGTAATGACGCTCTGCAAGTGGAACAACCGCCGTATGGTTCAAAGAGCCTCGAAGAGGGAAAAATGGCGCATCAGCGAAGTCCGGAAGGCTCACGGAGAGTATCTATATCGCCGCGAAGATGTCCTGTCCTATCTGCGCTCCCGTCAGAGAACCAAATTGATTAGCCATTGGAAAAAAGAAAAAGGGGGGAGACGTGTGCGCGGCCTAATGCGCGATACGAGGTACGATACAACCTGCCCAATCTGCCAGGAGTATGCCATCTACGAACCGCCAATGGCGATCGAGGAGGCCATGGCCTTCGTGGAAGAAATAATGGCCGGAATGCGGAAAGTCCGTTGCATAAACGGGCATGAAAGCGGCTAGAAGAAGCAGGTATAGCGACCCTAGAAACGGGAGGCTCTCGGACCTGGGTGCCTCCCGTGTGTATTTCTCTTTTTCAATTCAAAAGCGTGATGGGGGAAATGAATTGCTGGGGGTAAAGAATCGCCAAAAATCAACAAACAATGTCTCCTCAGAAATAATAGCCAAGACTATTATATTGCAGGCCATAATTCTGGAAGAGGGTAAATAGAACTCCTTCCTCGTGGATTTTCTCTTTTTCTAATTGAATGCGGAATGGGGGTAATTGTCAAATATTGGGGGAAATCGCCCGGACAAATCCGGGTACCGACATCAATTAACCCCTTTATTAAAACAACATAGCGGCTAATCCAATGGACGAACGCAATTACTCGCCGACCATCTTCCCGAAACAACCCGACCAACAATGATACGCGTGCCGGCTGGATTGTCCAGTATTTTCCCTTCGATTATCACTGCAACCGAAGCGCGATTGACGCGCTCCACCGTTGCCTGGCAGGATTGTCCTCGCCAGCGCAAGCGAACAGTTTGGCCTGCTTTTAAAGATGCCTCGAAAGTTTTTTGATCCATATAACTATGTGCTAATGTGGGACACCTACTGTCACGATCGTTGGTGTTTGGGAACTCATCTGAATCTACGGATATTAGCGCACAACGACTTTCGGAATTTCCGCTATTCTACCCGACTGCTCGCAATCCGGGCAAGGTAAATAATAATTCGAAGCCAATGTCCAGCCGCGTTCACAGTGGCACGGTGCGGAAGGCCGAATAACCTGTTGGCCGAAAATGGTCTCCCTATCGCGCGCCAACGATAGGGAAAGGGCTCTGGTTTCCTCTCTCAGGGGTGAATGCTGCAAAGAAAGAAATTCTGCAATAATGGGAAGCCGTGCAACCCAGAGAGTGTGCTCGCATCGGTCCAGTAATAATCCGTAGATGGCCTCGGTCTCCCTACTCCCGAGAGGCCAAGGGCTTTGGGGATCTGATACGCCACACGCCATCAACGCGGCGATGATCTGCTGGTGCGCTTCACGCTCTAAGAGGCTAGTATATAACCACCTGGCGCCCCCAGACCGACCAACGACGCCATCTGTGATGTAAACATCGTCGCCTCCACGGTCCCAGTACACACAAACAAAATGTGCAAGGCCTTCGTAGCCGACCGGTCGGTCCCAGTTCCCCGGCATATTGATGCCAATTACACGAACAGCAAATTTAGTCAGCTTATTTTGTTTTTCCATGGGCTATCACAAGTCTAAAGCAAAATATTTCCGATTCCGACGACAAGCACCTTTTTTGGTTTCCGTTGGCATATTCGTCCCATCGGTCCTCACCCTCCATTCAAAATTACGGTCGTTTCTCGTAATGTTCTCTTTCCGGTTATAGTGCATACGAATTATAAGACGTCCAATGTTTGCTTCTGCTCAAAGTACAGTCAGAGAAGGAACTGGAAGACCTGATTGAAAATCATGCCTCCTATTTTAGCACAAATGTTCTTATTATTAAGACGTGTTCTACCCATGACCGAGGGCATGAATTTCTGGCAACAAGGCGCCAATTTTTACGCCGCGTGTGAATAAGTTTCCACCTTTTCCAGGCAGAGATTTTGTAACAATTTCTTCCGTCAGGAAGTGATTCAAGTGGTGAATCATTCTGTATAATAGGAAGAGAGGAATTATTATGGCGCATAAAGCTGTGGTTATTGCAATAGTCAATCAAAAAGGTGGGGTGGCAAAAACTACCACCAGCATCAGTCTTGGCCATGGCCTGGCGTTGGAAGGAAAGAGAACGTTGCTCATTGACTTTGATCCCCAGGGCAACCTGACGGTTTACCTGGGCTTGCGTCAGGAGCCGTGTATATACGACTGGCTCACCTATCGGCTTACGCCGGCCGGTGCAGAGAAGAATATGACGGTAGACCACATGCGCCAATGGATCAGAATTTCCAACCGGGATAATCTATTTGTGTTTCCGGGCGATAAATGGACCAAAGATGCTGAAGATAATATGAAAATTAAAGGGAAGGTCCCCGCTTCATATGTAAGAGAGTGCCTATCTCCTTTAATCAATTCTGGCCTGGATTACATTCTTTTTGATACAGCTCCATCAGTCACAGATATGCAGAGCGCGGCTGTTTGGGCGTCCGATCTGGTATTGATTCCCACCATGCTAGATTTTGGCTCTTTATTCGGCGTAAAGACACTGACCGAGGATTTACGGAAATTAACGGGTGTAGGTTGGAAAGGCAAGGTGGCGGGGATCCTGCCCACCTATTTTAAGGGCAAGATGGAGTCCGAAGGTGGAGAACAAATCATGTCGGGAGGCACAACCGTCACCAGGCAGCAATACGATAGCTTGATGAATTATTTTGGACAAGACATGATTTGGGAACCGATCCACGATGCGAATGTTTTCCGGGAAGCCTCTTCTGCCAACTGTACGATCTTTGAGATGCCGGGCAACGACAGGATCACCCAGCGTGCCCAGGAAGAGTATCAGAAGGTCGTCCAGAGGATTTTAAGATTACGTTAAAGGATACGCTATGCCAGGCAAGAAACCAGCTTTGAAGAGTGCTTTTGATATTCCAGCAACGGAGCACCCCGTCTCCAGTCCCAAAACTGCACACCAGCAAAAACCTGGTCGCTCCAGCGACGCGTTCGCCAATCTCATTGCGACGCCTCAGCCGAATCTTGGTTCTCCTTCCGCTATGCCCACGCCTCATCCGCTTGCTCCGGAGACACTTGGACCGAAAGGTACGGCGGGGATTAATAGGGCCAGAAGTATCAGCGATCGGCCGCGCACCTGGGAGAAGAAAAACCAGTATGGAAAAGCGTTCTCTTTCAGGGGGCTGCGACCTGACCTGGACAGGTGGATCGTGGATGTAGCCGAGAAACATAACAGCCGTGTCGGAAATATCGCGATCATGGCATGCCAGTATTCATTCGATTTGGTTAACAACGGACAATTAGCAATCAAGACGCGCCCTACCCCAAGCGGGTTGACCCTGTTCCAGAATGGGGATTACAACGGTTTCATACCTGCAGCGCCGGTTTCTAAAAAAGGTAAGGATAAGCCAAAAGGAAAAGCCAAGGAAGAAGATTGGAGATTCAAGACCACTACCTGGTCACGCTTTGATCAGGCTTTGAAGAACAGGATCGTTAAATTCTGTGGGGAGAATTACAAGCGCGGTGAGTTCGTAACCCTGCTGCTCCTGCGCGCACGAGATGATTACCAGAGCGGTCAGTTGGTTTTTCCTCCTGTTGAAGAGTCAGCCTCGGAATAGAGACAGGGAACCAGCCTGAGAGCTTTTCCTCCTTAAGCATACCCCCCTTACAAAAACCGTCTGTTGTAATGATCGCCACAGACGATTTTGTAAAAGGATTCGCCCAACAGAACACTTTGTTCGTGTTTATTGTTTAGAGTGCAATCGGGCTCAATTTTCATACCCACCTCATCGAGGATGTCCCTCAAGTCAAAACAGAGTTAAAAAACCCCATATATGATAATACGCTTTAAACCGAATCTCGGGTTTTCCGGGAAAAGGAATATATTTTTTTGATGGCGGATTGTTTGCAAGTGGCAACGCCTAAAGCCACTTGCAAGCCACTTACAACCCACTTGCATGGTACCTGACAGCCACTTGCAAACCCACTTACATCGACTTACTGAGAAGCCTGTAGAGCAATTTTTGCCACTGTTAATGAGCCGTAGATCGTTGAGGCGTTCTGTTCCAAGGCGGGCCTTCCTGAAGGGTTTTTTATCGCGCCAAGTGCGCGATCATTACTTCCACCGACACCTAAAAACTGGTGACAATTTGTCACCAGTTCACTCAAAAAAAGAGTGGCCGGGCGGTTGACCCAGTCACTCTTTTTGCTGCTGATCTGTTCCACCTGGAACTAATCCACCCCTTGAAGCGGGGGGTAGTTCACTCTTTATCCGGCGCATCCTTTAGCGCTTTATAGCTTTTGGGGGGCGGTAGAAAATTTTCTGCTGTAACCACTTTTTTACCCGTCTTTTCTTCCAATTCGAGCCGCGCTTTTTTGGCAATCCCCCCGCCCTCTTTACCTGCTATTTTGTTTTCTTCCAAGCCTGTTGCCGCACTGGTTTCAGCAAACTGGCGGGTTGAAAGTTCCGCCAATGCAGTAAAGATCAATTCCGCTTCGCTCATATGGTCGCGCAGGTTCTGGGATTTTAAGCCTTTGAGGATTTTGTGTTCTTTGACGCTGACTCCTGACCATTCTTCATGAATGACATTGGTGAGAATGGCAAATTCCATGCCTTCTTTTATCTCATGTTCCTTCCAATAATCAGTCAGCTTGTTGCGGGTTTCCTGCCCCATCATGCGCTGCTGTATCCATTTCTCGCTGTATCCGTGCTTTTGCCAGGTTTCTCTGGCTCTATCCAGCGACTTTGCCGGGTCGGCCATTTCCTGCATGCGTTCATAGCCTACTTTAGCAAGCCAAAGTTTGATGGGTTCGGCTTTAGGGCTGGGTACGGATTGGACCAGCCGTAGTAATGTTTCTGCATTGGCGACATCAGTCAGACGCATTTTTTTATCATCGGCAACCATTTTCAACTGGTGACAATTTGTCACCAGTTCACTGCCTTCTTTGCTCAACCGTTCTTTCAGCTTGTTCCAATATTTCCTGGCAGTTTGATAATCGGGCTGTTGAGTCAAAGCCTGAATAATATCTACGACAGAGAAAAACCAAGTCTCTGTTTCTTCATCGTACACACGGCGGATTTTATAATCTTCAAATATAGCTAAATTATTAGTCGTCATATCTGCTCCTTATCAGGTGCCGCTGTATTTCAAGCCTGGTTTCTTTTCACCCATGTAGGCAACGCAGTGATCCATCCGCTGACGCAGAAAGTAGTTATACTCAAAGTGGGCATACCCAAGCTGGTGGATCAACGCTTGATACTGTTCCGTATTAGGGTAGAGCCGAAACTTGAAGGCTTGATTGATTACCATCGCCACTAATTTAGCACATATGTTCTTATGTTCAAAGGTGTGTTCATAATGAGCATACCCTAAATTGCATCTGTTCCAGGTGGAACAGATGCTTTATTGCCGGCGAGAGTGGGTTTTTCGCAAACTGGCCGCAAGTGCTTCCAGGTGATCGGCAGCGGTTTCGAGATCGTGAGGATCTCGATACAGGCCGGACAACTCGCTAGCCACTTCATCCAGATTGCCATCGAACTCTGGCCGGCGTATCAGGCTCAACATAGACTTGACTCGGACGGCCAATTGGCGGTGCGGGCCAAGCGGGGTATGTGCTCCCTTCCTCGATTTCACCCGGTCGCGGGGATCTTCATAATTTTCCGGCAGATCTCCGGCGGTCTGGGCGATACCGGCCAGGTCGTCCCCGGTCAAGCGAGGTTCCTCGATGGCCATGAGAACCAGCCTGCGCTGCTGGTTGATTGGGGCGGCCAGGATCTGGCGCAGCCGTCCTTCCTCGAGCCGGTAGAGAGAGGCCATATACAATAGCTCGTCATCCAGCTTCAAAAGCTGGAGATGGCGGTACAAGACCGGCCGGGAGAGGCCAATAACCCGGATAATCCCCTGCCAGAGGCCAGCCGGGAGCTTCTTAATCTGTAATGCCTGGCGGAAATAGGTCAGCTCATCCATTTCCGGGTCGGGTTGCTGGTCGAGCTGCAGTAAGATTAAAGCCGCAATCGCCTTACCGAGGTCCACGGCCGAGATATCCTCACGCAGCAGATTTTCCGCCACCTGACGGAAGCGGTTGATCTCGCTTTCCTCTGTGACCTTCAACCTGGGTTCCTCCCGCAATCCCATGTTGACCGCTTGCAGCGCCAGGGACCAGAAGCGGCGCTCTCCGGTCTCCAGGAGAAAGCGGGAACCCAGGGGTGTTTTTATCCAGGAGCCGGTGGCCGGCTCGATCTGGCGGTCCTTCAGGATCGATTCACCCAGCAAGAGCAACTCGTCTACCTGCTGTCGTAAAGCCGGATCCCCATCGGCAGCCACCAGCAGCGAATGGGCTGTAGCAAAACAGTCGCTCTCGCCAGTAAAAAAGGCCTGTTTGAGTTCAGGAGGCAGGATGACGCGGGTCTGGAAACGATCCGGCAATACTTGCGAAATCGGAACACCGACCACACGAACTGCCCTTTGTAAGGCCTGTCCGTCGGCAGCGGGCGTACCTACAACCAGACCGGTGATCTGGTCTTCCTCTGATTGTTCTGAGCGTAGCTTGCTCAGGTCTACTTGCGAGCGCTTTGGCATCTAATCTCTCCTGCTATCGATCTGTTCCAGGTGGAACAGATCAGCGGTCCAATCGGCTGCGGAGCTCTTCGGCTACCTCGGCATATTCGTGCGTCGAGGAGCTGGAAGATATCATCGTTCCGGCCTGGCGCGCCGGCTTATAACTGAATATATCCAGACCGGACGTAAAGGCATCCGAGATTTCAGCCCGGTGATAGATGGGGGGCAGCATCAGATCGCCATACTGCTTGCACAGGCCCTCGTAAAATTCCTGCTGTCCCGCCCCACGGAAGTTGCACATGGTGGGGAGGATGCCGGCCACCTGCAGATCCCGGTTGTACTTCTGCTGGACGCTCTTGATCGCCTTGAGCGAATCTGCCAGACCAAAGACGCTGGCCGCTTCCAGCTGGATGGGGAGGATCACGTGGGTGGATGCGACCAGGCTGTTTACCGACAGGTGGCTGACGCCGGGAGGGTTGTCAATGAAAACGTACTCGTAGGCCCGCTCGATCGGCTCCAAGATTTCGCGCAGACGGAACAATCCGTTGGCCGGATCGGACTGCAGGGTTGGTTCTACCTGCAGCATCTTCTCCCGGTTAGACGGAATAAAGTCAACGTTTCTAGCGTTGACGGGAATATTCGCATTGGTGATAATCTCGAAAATGGGGAGCTGGGTATCCAGCATCAGCAGGCCGGCAATGTTATCGTAGGGTCCCAGGTTTCTCGACCGGCGCTGCCCAAAAAAACCACCCGACATGGTAATGTCCGTATTGGCTTGTTGGTCAAGGTCGACGATCAGGACCCGCCCGGGGTCTTGGCCTGTCGGGGTCTCGTGCCAGAGCATCAGGCCGAAAGCGGCGCTCACGTTGATGGTAGCCGTGGTCTTGCCCACGCCACCTTTTTGACTGAAACAGGAGATGATCTTCACAGCAGGACCCTCGTGCCGACTTGTCGGTGTTCCACTTACGCCATTCGACGTTTGCGGCACATAAAGCAGTATACAACAAACTTGAAGCTTGCGCAAGACGCCTAATGGCACTTAACGCTTAAATTAATGGTGCGAAAGCCCTTTACGCCTCGTTTATCACCCCCTATTGCATGATAGGCCGTCTTGATGTACAATGACCGCATGATCCCCAACCCGGGTGAGTCTGATTCTAGAGCCTCACCTCTTGCACAAAGAGACAATGAGAAATGAACACGACGATCGATGAAGATGAAGAGTTTACGAACCGCGAGCTCGAACTTCTCCACCTGAAAGAACTCCCCTTCCGGATCTCGGCTGACAGCCGGTTTTTATACCTGACCGAAGGCCATCAATGGGCCCTTTCCCGCCTGGAAAAATTGATCAGGTTTCGCGAAGGCCTGTCAGTCGTGGAGGGGCCGATCGGCACCGGAAAGACAAGCATGGCACGCCGCCTGCTGGAACTGTGTCTCCAGAAAGTAAACCTGGAGCCGATCTATATTCACACCCCCAGATATCCCACCCAACTCGCAGCCTTGCACGCTTTCTCAGAAGCCTTTCGGAATAAAATCCGCAAAACCTATGCAGACCAATTGAAGGATTTTGAAAGAAGCTTGATCAGGTTACGCGAGGAAAAAAAGAACCCGGTGTTGATCATCGACGATGCTCAGTACATGGGACCCGAGAGTTTGCAGCCGATCCAGGACTTTCTGAACTTCGACATCTCATCCAAGATGATCCAGTGTGTATTATTCGGCCAGCAGGAAATCCACGGCAATTTTGCCCGCAACCCGGCCCTGCTTGATCGGGTCGTGTTCTGGCACAAGCTGGCACCTCTTTCTTATAGCGAGATGGTGCGCATGATCCAGTTCCGGTTAGCGATCGCCGGCCGGGACAAACCGATCTTCAACGATAACGCCCTGGAGGAACTCTACACTTTTTCACAAGGCGTGCCCCGTCCGTTGATCATCGTGTGCAACGAAACGCTGCACCTCCTGGTGGATGCAGGGCGCGACCATGCCGACGTTGCCGATGTCAAAAACGCAATTGAAATCTATAAAGCTCGTCCGCCGAGGACGGACTACGAGCAGGAGGTAGCATTATGACCGAAACCAAATCCCGAACCAACAAACCATCGACAACCTGGGCTGAATTGTACGACCTCGAATCCCGACTGGCTGCAAAAGCAAAAGCGAAGCAGGAGAGGCGAGGCCACCCCAACAGTGCCTTCATCCGTCGCAGAAAGACAGTCACGTTGACCGATGAAGAATTATCCTACCTGGACCAGATCTCTTTCCAGATCCGGGAGGCCCTGCGGCCGGGGACGGTCACGCAAAGCCAGGTATATGGCCTGGCGGTACGTATGCTGAAAGAACGCTCACGATTTATACCAGACCATGCGGACAGCTGGGGACAGATTGTCCGGGCTCTGATGGAGGGGAAGGGATAGTGTATTATTATATTACTATATTACAATAATACTTTATTAATTTATTAACTTATTACTATATGACAAACCAGCGAAATAAACAAATCCGGCGGTCAACTCGAGGCCGTCTGCAAACAGAGAAATACTTATCGCAAGCGGCGTGCGTTTTTCCTAAAACATTTCAAAATGTTACACTGCCGCACATATGTCGAGAAAGCGATCCTTCCAGAAATGACTATGGAGCCGATGAATTATGACCTGACCTTTTTTATACATCTTTGGTTAGACACCCTCTTGGGTGTTTGCTGACTTAAAGCAGAACGCCCCTGGCAGGGGGCGCACTCTGCTTTTGATATATGTGGTGATCGAGGCGATGATCACGTTCTTTGCTGTTCCGTATAATACCAGAATCGGCTTGGTTAGTCAATCCCTGCTACCGGGTATTGGGGGTTGCTCCTTGTGTTCCGACAAGGGACCGGGAAGGGAGGCCGTATCGTTATCGCGAACCTCCTCAGGCGATTCGGTCGATAACGGTATTCACGCTCATGCCTGCAAGATGTGCCTGGCTTTATCTACTACCTTGCGACCTGGTTGCATGAGCCCCTGTTCTTGTTATGCCTCCTTGACAGGAGTGCATTTACCCCATCCATATCTTATTCTGAATACCCAGGATATTCGCCGACCCCTTAATGTTCCGGCTGATCGAGCGGGGATGTAATATGGACATCCAAAGCTGGAAGGATGCGTTGGCGGACATCGAAGCGGCCGACCGAGACGTTTTTGCGAAACTCTCTCTGGTGCGATTCGCCTCGTTCACGGGTACCTGTATTAATCTGGAGGTGGACACTGACGACCTCCAGAATTGGGTTATCGAAAACACGAATCTCATTGGTAAATATTTGATGCCCCACTTTGGGAATGGCCTGTCTGAGTTGAATGTAGAGCGTCGGACTGGTATTGACGCCGAACAAGCCTGGCAGTCAGCCCTGGGCCAACTCCAAATGGAGATGCCAAAGGCATCATTTGATACCTGGGTGCGAGACACACAACTTTTGTCTTACGAAAATGGGTTGTTTGTTATTGGCGTACGCAATGCATATGCGCGCGAGTGGCTGGAAAGTCGCCTCTCCAGCTCTGTGACACGTTTACTGATGGGGATCATGAACAGGAGTGTGGATGTCAGGTTTGTAGTCCACGGCGGTATCCAGACCGGTCTGGACACGGACGGATTCCTTAGAGTACGAGATGCCTGGAATAAAGTGCTGGAAAAGCTCGGCGAAAAAGATCTGCCGGATGAGGCAGTCAGTATTCTAAAAAGGGGTGCATTGGATGGGCGCAACCCTGACGCAGGCGTATTGACGGTCTGTATCCCGAAAGAGGACCACGAAACATTATTCATCTCCATCAAGAACAGCCAGGTTGTTGATTGGGCGACTGATCTTCTGCGCGCTGAGCTCGACGATTCCAGGATAAAAATATCTCTCGAAAGAAACGACGAGAAAGACCTGGAAGAAACCGGTGATGAGATCGTCGAACTGCGCGCGGAGGAGTACGATGATGCGTACGAGGGGGTGGCCCACCCGGGTAGGGCAGTGGTGCTTCCCGGGTATTTTCGGTATTGGCTGCGTCTGCTAGGTCCCACCCTGGCCTGGCTGTATGTTGCCTTCCGGCAAACCGCCTATGGTGCAGGGGGCAGGAGTGGAAAACAGTACGGCCGTTTCTCCGGAAGCCAGATTGCCTCCAACGGGGGCTTTTGTGCCCGTTCTTTCTGGAGACGTGTAAAAAAAGATGAGACGTGGGCCAAACTGACCAGCCTGGTGACCTCAGAAACAAGCACAAAAGAATGGCAGCCCGGGAATAAACCGCGCCGGCTGATGCGGCGCTATTCGGTGGCCATGACTCTGCCGCTGACTCCAGAGCACACTTATGCATTGAACGCGTGGCTGAAGGAGAAGGCCGGAGAGGTCGATCCGGAAGCAGCCCTACGAGCTGCGGCAGATACCCCGGTCAACGAATTGCTGACAGCCAAAAAAGGGGAAGGGAGACCCCAAACGGTGCGTCAAATTGTTGCCGGCCTTTTCGGAGACCGGCTGGCTACCGGCCAAGTATCCGCACTGGCAACCGCCATCCAGAGCCGGATCATGCCGCCCAAAAAGGACACCATTCATATCCCTCTCTATTTTCTGGAAAACGTTTTACCGTACATGGGTCCTGGCCCCGGATGGATGCTGACGATTTTGCGAGACATGAGCTTTGTGGACCGGAACCTGGTTACTGTCGCCGGTGGCTATCGGGAAGTCGCTGGCTGGATGGGGCTGTCCCGGCCCATGACGGTCTACGAATGGCTGCATGGAAAGAAAGCAGGTAAATTCAAGCATCCCGTGATCCGCGTATATGTGCGGGAAGTCGCGGAACGGCGGGCATCAAGTGAGTTTGAGAACGCACCCAGAACCTTTGATGTGTATCAGGATGATATTCCACATGAGGTCCTGGAGATGGCGCTGACCGACCAGGATCTCAACGACTTATTTACGCGAATGTCACAAGATATTTACGCGAATGTCGCAATTGGGTTTACGCGATTGTCAGAAGATAATTACGCGACTGTCACAAGTGAGTTTACGCGATTTGCACAAGTTATTTACGCGAGCGTCAGAGTCTTTAACCTCTTAACCTCCCAAGATCAATCTCTTGAACCTAAAAATAAAAACCTCCAACCACCTGGCAGCTTTTTTTCTATAAAACGGATTGCTGCAAAGATAGAACCGGGGAAAATTGGGGCAGGGGTGGGGGGTTCTTCCTGGGATTTTAATAAAATTCTCGAACTCAATCGGGTAAAGCCAGACCTGCGTAGTGCGTTTACCGATTCGTGCGATCCTCGCTCGTTCGTCTCCTGGATTTTGTACGCATATGGTCCTGAGGGCCAGGGCGTTAATGACGCCACTGCTCTCGCAGTCGCCAGACTGGCGAAAAAATCGGGTGAAGGAGCGGGAGGAGCGTACGACCACCTGGCCGACCTGCCTCCGCGAGAACTATACAGTATGCTCCAACAGGCAATTCGCGGGGGCTATGTTGATAACTACCACTTCCAAAGGGCATTCTCGAAACTTCGTCCTGAAGTCTTGCAAGAACTCTCTGAAAGGCTGTTTGGGAACACGGCCAAAGCATAGATATTGGGGGTTTCGTGTGACTTTTCACGAGACCACATACTGCCAAGATACTCTGGCCGATCCAACCACCAACATTCGCGCATCCTGAATATGGTCCGCAAATCGTTCTAATCTAAATAGGTACCGGGCTGCCACCCGGTGGGGCAGGGGGAGATTTACGCCAACAGGACAAATCAATTTCCGAACGGGCGCGAGAAAAACGCACTCAAAAATAGGGACGTATCATTGCCCTAGAGATGCCATGAATATTGTCGTTATGGTGGGTAATATCTCTGGAGATATCTACCTTGGACAGCACAACGGCCGTTCGTTATTGCGTCTTCTCTTGTTTTCAGATCATCCGCGGCCGGTCAGCAAATTCCGCATCGTTTTGCAGGATGGTAAGGCAAAAGAATTCTATGCAGCCCTCAGGAAGGGATCTGAGATTGGGATTATCGGTCATCTAAAAACTCGCCAGCATGAACGTAGTTTTGTGGCAGAAGTAGAAGCAAGAAATCTTGTCCTTCTAAGGAATTTTTCTTGGTCTGACATAGATACTCAAGGAACCATTGTCGAACAGGGCGATGGCAAGGCCGTAGTTGAAGGGATGATCGGGCCAGGCATACTCTTTGAATGGCGACAAAGAAAAACGGGCAAATTTCTAGGTGTAAATGACCAATACGCCTTTTTGCAATTTGACCTATTCAACGATACCTATCCCGAAGGCTTGAATATAGTTGTATACGGTTTCGTGGCCGAATTTATAGTTCCATATCTGCGCCCGAAATCAGAAATCACCGTGGACGGACTAATGCGCCAAGATAAGCGAGGCCGGCGGGCGTTGGTGGCCGAAAACGTAGCACTGTTGAGAAATATTGATTACATAAGAGCTGCGGCGGCTCAATCACGGCTCATGCATCTGTGGGATATCGATGAACAAGAAGAGTTTGAGTAACCTCTGGGGGTAAATTGTTTCCCTTGACAGTCCGCTCTCAATTCGCTAAAATATTCTCGACAATTGAATAGACAATAGCTTTCCGGTCTATTTTTCGTTTGTCCCGCTGGTGTTGTTAGCTGGGAGATCCACGTTGGAACCGGAACCTCTTCCCAAAATATCGGGAAGGAAACCGCTTTGTGCGGAACGTGATCTCGTCCAGGCTTTCAAACACCAGTTTTTTCTATTTAACGAGGGCCGGCCGGGCGGGAGAAGGTAGATGCGTCATGGCACTCATGGCAGCCGGCCATTCAGCTACCTTTCCGGTAGGTAGCATCAGCACATTGGGAAATAGAGATGAAGTTGCCATCGATCGCGTCTTGTTACAATCGCTGGCCGACTCTGTTGATTTGATGCGCCACGTAGTTGAATCATCCACTATCTGCCAGCGTGGACGGATAAGCCCGGAGGCATTACATGCACGTATTCCAGCGTGGGAACGAGGACAGATCGTTAACTCGGCTGCATATATAAAAGAGATGAGCGTTAATGGGAAATGGTCGATCCCAAGAGGGGCGATAGATATCTCATCTCAGATTTTAGCGGCTGAGGCCGCGTATCAAGAGGAACTTGAGGCTGCCTCAATTGCGGGTGTTCCATGGCGAGAGACTTTTAATCCGAGACAAAAACAGTGTATGCGTTGCGGAGGAAAATCATCCTGGCGCTTTGTGTTAAAACCGCCTCCGAATATGCCCCAGGAAATGGCCTGGCGCCTGGCCCGCCCCGAGAATGCAGTGCCTATTTGTCGGCGTTGCGCAGATGTTGTAAAGATCGAAAAAGATGAAATCCGCTACGACCTTGCCTGGGGTTTGTGGGCGGAAAGATTTGAGGCGCTGCATAGGTGGTATATAGCCGTACAGGAGAATCGTTTACCCCAAAACTGGAACAAGGCTGACTATCCGCTCTGGCCAAAAGAATTTGGCGGTCCAACCTGGGGGGAGGGGAGTGGGTCTTTTATCTGCTGTGAACCACGGTCGGCTCGGGGAATTAGGCGCCGACAAGTTCATTTTGCAGCCTTAAACCGTACCTTGGGGATAGCCACGAAACGGCGCGAAGAAATCGGTAAATATTTTTCCACTTTACAATTACGGCAAGCAATTCCAGATCCAAACCTTGAACTGGGAGAATACTTCTGTGAATGTGGCTGCTTTTATCGGGGCACTGGCGCTTGCAATACTTGTCCTCGAAGTCGGGACGGTGTTACAGCGTAGCGTAATCGGGCGCGGCAGGTTGGATGGTGCTTCTTCGGGACAAGCACCCGTTGGGCCGCGCCGTTCGACTTGGGAAGCACTTCTCATTGCCGTCCTGCCCAAGCGGTTTGACCCCAACTTGGCAGGAACTTCAAACTTAAATGTGATCGACCTGCTGCGGCGAGCCGGCTATCCGTATGGCACGCCGGGCGAGTTTTATGCGTCGGCCATCAAGTTTTTTACCGTCTATCTATTGGCCGGCGCGATTGCAGCCGGCATGCTGGCTGTACTTGGCCTAGGCGTGGTTGCCCCTTTCCTGGCGGCTGCCTTCATATATATGGGTCTGACGCGCCCATATGCCAACCTGCGAACTCTGGCTAAGAAACGCGCCGAAGCTCTGCGCAATAATATGCTGGTTGGCCTGGCCGTACTCGAATCGCTCCTGGCAGCCGGACAGGGCGTGCAGGAATCTATGCGCGCTGCTTCGCTCGTTGGCGGGCCGTTCTGTAATTTGATGGGGTTGTTGGTGGCGCGTATGGAAATTGAACCGCATGTGAAGGCCATCGAAACCACGCGTGCGCATGTTCCCGACCCGGACGACATTGATATGCAGTTGTTCTTAAGAGACGTTTATGACCACTTCGTCCGCGGCCGGCCCATCCTGAGCGGCATTACAGCCTTACGCGTGGCGGTTCATCGCAATATTTTGGAAGCAACGGAAAGGCGCACTTCGGTCGTCTTGCAGCGAACAAGCCTGCTTGGCATCTTTGCCATTGTCGGCTTGATCCTGTCGATCATCTTACCTTTCATGAATATGTAGGAGGCTAAATTGTTGAAAAATCTATCCGCTTTAAACCAAAGCATAACCCTGGCTGCCTGGAAAGTTGTCAGCCGAAAGTGGTTCGCTGAAAAGGAAAAGGGCCAAACCCTCTCCGAGTATGGCGTGATCATCGGTGTAGTGGTCGGCGTCGTGGTCGTGGCGGTCGTGATCTCGTTCCGCGGACAAATCGTGGCCGCCTTCCAGGCCGCCACGAATGCTCTGAGCTCGGCGCGCTAGTTCTGTGAAGAAGACCCGTTTGTGCGCGCCTCGAGAAAAAGGGCAGGCGCTGGCTGAATTCGCCGCGACTTTGCCTCTATTAATATTATTCGTGGGCGGCATTGTCATGGCGTGTTTCTACGGCTTCCGCTCGGCCTCGGTGGACTGGGGGCTGTTCATCAACGGCGTGGCAGCTGGATCGTATGACACCTACAATGCTTCTTTAATGGCCAGTCGCTCTGTAACATGGCCGGACCTTCGGAGCAGCTACATGGGAACCAGTCAACCCACCAGCCGGAGCGCACGCACGTGGATCTCTGTTGAAAACGCACGGCCTGGTCCCTTTGGGGCGGATATTATCGAGTCGTATCGTGGCTCGGTCTACTTCCGTCTGTGGCGTTTCTATGCCGGTCCACCTATGGGAGGGCCGCAGTGAGTGGTCGGCTGCCATTATTCTCCAAAAGAGAAAAAGGGCAGGCCCTGGCCGAAACAGCCGTGATCTCGATGGTGGCTATTTTGCTAATCTTCGGGACATTTTCGCTCATTGTGATCCATCGAGCACGTGCCGCGGCGATTTCAGCGTCGTATGCGTGTGCACAATTTTTGAGCCAGTCGCCCGACCCCGTCCAAGCGGAGTGGCAAGCCACTTATGTCGCAAACCAGACGGTGAATTCAGATTGGAGCGGCCTGGTGAATGTACATTTCCGCATCCAAGTATCTCCGCCGGCCGGCCCTGGGGCTCCCGGAAGCTGTACGGTTTATTACAGCGCACCTTTTTTGTACAACGGACTGTTTGGCATCCCGACCGAATGGGTTGCAGAAACGTTTTACTCGCGCTCGGAGGCTTGGAAAGCCGATTGGTCGAAATGACAAAACTTTCAATCCAAATTCCATTGTCTAAGCGTACGGAAAAGGGTCAGTCTGCCGCCGTCTTTGCAGTTGTATCCATGGCACTGGTGCTTTTCGTCCTCGGCGTTATGGACTACATGATCACCAGCGCGCGCAACATGGAAGCGGTGGCGGTTGCCGACCTTTCGGCCCACGCCGGGGCGCAGGAGGTCGAGGTTTTACCGAATGGGGTGATCCGGGTTACCCCGCTGGGGCCGACGATTGCAGCCCGGTATTTCTCGATGCAGAGTCGGTCTTATTTGCAGTTTATAAATGCAACTTGCGGGACCGTCCAAGGAAGGCCGGCGTGTGAGGTGACTGTGCGGGTGCAGTCGACCGGCATACTACTCCCGCAGCATTGGATTACGATCCGCGCGCTGGGCTACCTGGCGAATGGCGTGACGCGCGGGGACCAGTGATAACGACAAAGACGAAAGCCTTTTGCGACTACTGACTGAATACGTTCACGTCGATTGAGGCAAGCCGAGCAAGGAAAAGGGTAATAGAAAGAATTGAATAAGCTGCGGGATTTCCTGACTTATTCCGCTGAACTGAGCGGGCGGCGCAAATTGCGGACTTATGTAAAGGCGGCGATTTTCATTGCTGTGGCGTTTCTGGTTGCCATGACGATTTTCCTGGGACAGCAATATCAGACCATGCAGTCCATGGCGGCGGTCGCCACCATCCATTACGAAACGTCGCCCACGCTACCCCTGAGACCGACGCCGACTCCCGAGGCTTGCCCGTCTGATCCGGGTGGGTGGCAGCTTACTGATTCCGGCGTCTCGGGCGACAGCCTCGAACTTATTGAGCCGGCGTGCGTTTATGATGGTCTTGGCAGGACAATTGCCTGGGTACTGGCAATTCGAGAGGGGTACAGCAGGGCCGAGGCAGCCCAGTCGCTTGGGTTTACTCAGCCGCCGGCGCAAACGAAAATGTCTGATATCAAGGTGATCGACCCGATTGGGAACCCTTTAGTGGCATCCCTGGTTATGGTGCCACTTACCGCTGATTTTTCCGAGTGGTACATTGACGGGAATGATTTACCGGCTATGTATTACTTCCCACAAGGTTGTTTTCGCGGAATTGACACGCAAATTGACGTGGTCGGGAGTACAGCTCAAATATGGAATGGAAGTTACCCGGTTATTTGTTACATCATTGAGGACAATACAGCCACTCACACCATTATGAGCCTGGGCGGGCATGTATTTTCAGCTTCTTCAAATCCCACCCGATCATATTTATATTTTGGATATGACACCGAAACAAAACAATGGGATTGGTTGGGAATTGACGAGGATCTTCACCCCTCAACCGAAGTTGCCACCATGACCGGTGATTATAAAAATTATTCAGGCCAATACGGGGGTTATGTTTGGAGTGCGCAATGGCTCTCTCAGACTTACGGCTTGGTAATGAAAGCGCTGCCCGATAGCTGGCGGATCGCCAATGACCGGGCCGAGTTACAAGCGATCTTGAATTTGATTAATTCGTCGAGCACGCCGTAAAGATGTTAAAAAAGGAGCATGCTTCATGTCGAAGAATAAGAATTTTCGGTTGATTCCTTGCTTTGCGTTCGTGGAGGTTGTGGTAATTGTGGCGATGGCACTGTTTACACCCTATGTCCGGGCGGACGATTCTTGTCCCCCGGGGCAAACCCTCCAATGCTCTATGGTGGGTAACCAGGTAGTATGCAAATGTGAAGGGAGTGATAACGGAGGTGGAACTTCAACCCCAGGCGGCGGAGGCGACGCAACTCCAACTCCAGGAGGAACTCCTTCTTGTATTGAAACATATTATAAGAGTTTTGGCCCAGCCGGACCGGGAAGATGCTATGGTGCGATAGAACATTGGGATGTATGTTCCAATCCGAATAAATTACTGGATTGGCATATTGACTTTTTTCCTTGCGGAGGTGGCGGGACGCCAACTCCACCGCCTCCGATAAGTCCTTGTAAAGATTTGAACTTCGATCCCACCAGCGGCACCATCAATTGCGAGTGGAATTTTCAGTGGGAACTCGCGGCTGGTGTAAGTATGCCCCCGATCGTCATTGACGCTCGCCCCTATCCGGTTACACTCGTTAACTGGCCTACTGCGATGCGTGTGAATGGACTTGCTGAAGCCAGCGGCAGCGGCACCCTGGCCTACGCAGGCTGGGGCGGGGGAAACCCGTCCTCACCTGCCGCAGGCGACTGGCGCGACATCACCCTTACCCTGACCTTCCGCCCAACCGGAAATCCGGTCTCTGTCAGCCTAATGAAGCAGGATGTGATTACTGTACCAAGCAGCGGGGGGACGCTAAAGATCTTCACTTGGCAAGTTCCATCGCACCCGGCCGTTGGCGCAACAAGGACGGCTGGCGAAGTGGGCCAGCTTGGTGAGATTCCGTCTGACATCACGCTATTTGAGGGGCGTTCGCAGACTACTTATCGTTTGTTTTATAACTTATCCTACCAAGAGTATTCAAAGCAATTTGTATGCTACGATACTGCGACTCCAACACCGAACTATTGGGGTACTCCTGGTCCAAGCTGTGTACATGGTGCCTGGGTAGGCAGTTGGGATGGAAAGTCCAAGAGCGGTGAAATCCTGCCCAGCCAGGTGGAAAACCTGCCGCCCGCGATGAATGGCGGCAGCGTCTTTAACGATTTTTCTGTCGTCATCCGGCGCATGGACGAGAACGGCAGCACCAGCAACCCAAAATACGCACATCAGTACAGTTGGGGTTCCATTTTCTACTGGGCCTGCCGGGAAGGCCAGGGCCAGGTAGGTTGGCCGGAGCCGTAGGACCACAATGAGCTATCCAATGGCTAAAGCGGGGGCTTCCTGTTTCGACGACGGACAACTTTCTCCGTCTCCATTGGCATATTAGTTCGGGTGGCCCTCGCTCTGCATCGGAAAAACGCTGCGGTGTAATACTGGAATAAAAAATTAGCCTTTGAGGATAGGCGGTATGCAGTTGATTATTCTAACCATCTTTTTGAATCAGGCCTGTTAGGGTACCTGGTTATTAATGACCCATGACAGGGCACTCTCGAGCCCAAACAGAGGCTCGAGTCCGCTTGGGGGCACTTCTATATAAGCAAACATTCACTCATCCCATCATTTTCAAAAAGCTACCATAACAGGTCGCTTTTTATTGGTAAGTAGCATTCCCAATCTCTATCATCTGAAAGACGTGTAGACTGCATAATATAAAGAGCGAAGCTGACCACTCTTTTTATTGTTTGTAAACACTCAATTTGTTTCTTGGATTTGCTTACAACACCATAATGTCAACACCATAATGTTAACACCATAATGTCAACACATAATGTACACACATAATGTCAACACTTGACAAAACACCAACACAATGATATTGTTGTGTTCGTGATACCTTCCCTTGTCGACATCGGAGCCCCTTGGAAAGTGCTGCCCCCTGGCGTGCATGACGCAACTCTGGAAGAAGTAAGAGCGTGTTTTGCGACAAATCCTCGGCGAAAAGCGTTATTCAAAGGGCTATCACGTGCCTTTAAATCATTGAAATTAGCCGGTTGTATGGTTATTTTTCTTGATGGTAGCTATGTGACGGAAAAATCAATTCCAAGAGATTTCGATGTATGTTGGGATCCAACTGATGTCGATACGACGAAGCTAGATCCGGTATTTCTAGACTTCCGGGATAAAAGGGCAAGTCAGAAGTCTAAATATGGAGGTGAGTTCTTTCCTTCAAGCACAATGGCTGATCGCTCGCATCCATTCGTTGAATACTTTCAAATTGATAAAGATACAGGAATTGCAAAAGGCATCATTCGTATTCATCTTTTACACAGAAAGGCCAGGCTTGAGCCGTGATTACTAACGAGCGCCAATACAAGATAACCAGAAGCCAACTTGAAAAATTGAAAACAGCTCTCAATATAATAAACTTGGAAGATGTATCCAAGATGGCAGGATCCGACCTCCTTACTACTGCCGAACGTCAAGCTTTGGAGAGTGAGGTTGCTATTCTCGAAGAGCAATTGCATGAGTATGAAGAATTGCAATCAGGCGCGATTTCGACCCTTGAAGCGTCGAGTTTGGCGGAATTACCTGGAATGTTAATTCGTGCCAGGATCGCACAGCGGCTATCACAGAAAGACCTTGCTGCCCTATTGGGAATGAAGGAACAGCAAATCCAGCGTTACGAAGCGGACGAATATGCTGGTGTGAGCCTGCGCAGACTAAAGGAAATAGCAGAGGCATTAAAGCTGACTATTAAGGAAACTGCAGAGATTTCACCTCTTCCCAAATCTCTAAAATCCCCCACATCCGGTCATCCCGATTGGCATAAATTCCCAATAAGGGAAATGTACCGTAGAGGTTGGTTTGAAGGATTTATTGGATCTCTCGATGAAGCTGATAGTAATGCCGATATATTGGTTCAGGATTTCATAACTCAGGCTTCAAGAAGGCCGGTCATAGCATTCCCACATAAATCCGTTCGTTCGGGCTCACAACCAGACCAACTGTCGCTTTTCGCTTGGGAATGCCGGGTACTTTATCTTGCGATGAAAGGCAAACCTAAGCAAGTATATTTGGTCCAAGCATTAGATCCAGCATGGCTTTCAAGTCTATGCAAAGCGAGCAGTCAAGTAGATGGTCCAAAATACGCTAAAGCAATGCTTCAGGAAGTAGGAATTCCGCTGATCATCGAACCGCATCTTACTAATACATATTTGGACGGTGCTGCAATATTAGGTCCGGAATTTCCTGTGGTTGGCATGACGCTTAGATATGATCGCTTGGATAACTTCTGGTATGTGCTGTTGCATGAATTATTCCATGTGATCAAGCATCTCCAAAAAGGCAAGCTCGAATCCGTTTTCGATGATTTGGACTTAGACAGCCAGGCTACTATTGAAAAAGAAGCTGATATGTTGGCTGAAGAGGCTATGATTCCAAGTGCAGGGTGGATGACGGCGCTCCCGCGATATGTCCGGTCCGAGGAATCGGTATCAAATCTTGCCACCGACCTTGGTATAAGCCCTGCTATCATTGCCGGTCGGATCAGATATGAGGCCAAAAACTATACAATCCTGAATGGACTTGTTGGACAGGGTTTGGTTAGACAACATTTCCCTGAAGTCAATTTTGGGATTTGAAAAGGAAATCTTGCCATGAATCTAGATCCGCAACGCTACATCCCCTGTTTGCGCTGGAAGCAAGGTGAATATCAAGCCATATCGCATTTAACACCTAGTGTGCGGGATATGATCAAGCCGCTAATTGATGTAGCCGAAATTGGTTTCGACTTTGAAGAGGGCGAGGATAGCAAATCAATTGATGAACATCTAAAATTATTTGCTAAACGTGTAAGGAAAAAATGGGGAATAGAGGAATGTTACGTTGATATGCATCTTATTGATGCATATCAACGTATGGCCAACGGCAATCATCCTGTGAGCTTTGTCTTCGATGATCTTAGATTACAAGGAGTCCACGCCGTTCCCGTGACAGGAATCAATCAAGATTCTCAATGGCAGGATGCGATTCAGAAAGCAGTCGACCAAGATGGGCACGGATTCTGTTTCAGAATCACTCTCGAAGATGCTTTGAAACCTGCTTTGGGAACCTTATTAAATGAGTTATTACAGAAATATGGCATGCAAGCCGAGCAATGCGACCTAATCATTGATGAAAAGGGTCCAAATTACGAACCTCTTGATGGCTTCGTCGGTTTATTGGAAACAATCATTAAGAATCTGCCCCATCTAAACCAATGGCGGACTTTTGGGTTAATCGGTATTTCACTTCCAGCTTCCATGAGCACACTCGGATCGGGTACTTCTGTTATTCCAAGGTACGAATGGCAGTCGTATAAGAAACTTATTGTGCAGCTCAAATCCTTAGGTATTCGAATCCCATGCTTTGGTGATTATGCTATTAACCGCCCCGAAGTATCGAAAGTAGATCAAAGATTCATGAAAACTAGGGCGAACATACGATATACGATTAATAATGGATGGTTAATTGTTCGAGGTCAGAACATAAGAGACTTTGCAGAATACAAAGACCTTTGTAGCGCTATCGTTTCGTCAAAGTTTTACAACGGGTCTGGCTTTTCAGTTGGTGATAAATATATAATCGATTGTGCGCAAGGCAATGCAAAGACAGGGAATCATACGACATGGCGATGGGTGGGTACTAATCATCACCTGACATCAGTTGCTCAGGATGTCGCCAACCTCGCCGCTTTTTGAGATACTCCCTTACTGTACGGCGTAATTCACAAGAGCTCAGCATTCCTACAATATAACCGTACAAGATAGAGCGCTTCTGTCTTATCTGGGTGCCTCTCATGCCCAAGTTGAATAACACTTCTTGCGCTTCTTTACGCCAAAGCAATTGCGCCACCAAAGAATCGTCAATATATGCGTTCTGTTGCGGTTTCTTGATTACTGTGAATTGAGGAAAATCAGCGTCAGACTCCAACACTGAGATAATTCCCCACCAGTCAGGAATCATCCGCATGATTTCATTTAAATGTCGTATCGTCACAATAACTGAAGAGCGGTCAAATATTGCATTGTAACTATTTATTTGGTTTTTTAGCCTGGAAAGAGAGTCTACATCACTCTTTATTTCAAAACCATCCATATGACCATTGATGACTGCAATGTCAGCCCTGCATTTTCCATGCTCCAAGCCCAGTTCATCCAATATGAGTGTTGCAGAATCCTCGTGTTCCTTTTGTAGAAACGAGGTATGAAAGGCCTTTCTAATTTGAGGATCATTCATATGATTTTGCAACTTTATAATAAAAGAAGATTCTTTAATGTTTTGTTCTATAATACAACATGCGAATCGCGCAGTCAATCCCCAACTTGGGAGAATTAAGAATATTGATTCGAGAAGCGTGATTCCCTTTCAATGGTTAATGGTTCCCTTTTGATCATCTCTTCCGGCTCCCTCAGTGAAGGAATATTATTTACCTATAAGTATGTTTGTTCACCTTAGGGACACCTCTCTACAGACAAACATTTACCCACCCCGTCATTTTCAAAGAGACCGGCTCTCGCTGAACCGGTCTTCACTTTTAATCACCAAGGACTTCTTGTTGGGGCGGTAGTGGGACCTGCGCGGTCGCTGGCATTGTAGGCGTACCTGGTGGCAGGAGAGCCATCAACTCGTAGATGTCCCAATCTCCGAACATATTGGGTGTGGGGAATATGCCCTGCGATCAGGAAAAAGCCAAGCACTGTTTCTTGAGTGTAGTAGCCGGGGCGAAATAAGGTCGTTCGGCTAAGCAGTGTCGACGAAATAATTCAATAGCAACAATGTTTTTGTATATGAGAACCGTGTTTTTGCAAAGGTCACCGATAATCGGCGACTTTTTTGTATTTGCAAGCCCCTTGCAAGCGGCACAAAAAAATCGCAAATGGATTCATTAGTGTAGAATTTTTCATGACGCGTTAGTAGAAAACAATAAGCCATGGAATACACGACCGAACACTACCACACCGACCTGTTTATGGCGCTCATAAACAACAATGCACGCGGACATCCTGTTTTAACCACCCTTCTTTACACTTTCTGCCCGATGGCGGCGAAGTGGTGGTTGAACGGCGCAGACCCGGTAGTGCCGTACGATGTCGTTTGGGAAGCGGTCAGCGATTTCACGACAGAATTGACTCTAAAGGATGCCCTCATAAAGAGAGGCGTACCAGATCTTATCGGTCATGTTAAGAAATATGCAGAACAGGTAACCAAGTTCCGAGATCACCACCGTTATAACTTTCCGGCATCCGAATTATCTCAGGAATTTAAAGGGGGGACCATAGAGGTCACCGCGCGCACTGGATATCAGGATGCTTTTGACAAGCATTTTGGTGGCGATTGGCGCAATGTGTTGAGATTTACCCGGACCTGGCTCTTCACAACCCAGGATTGGCGAGGAGGTGTAGATATTGAGGCAGGCAAGGGGTATACGATCCAGAAAGTGACATTGTTGCTTAACGTCCCTAGACTAAACAAAGGTTCGATTAAGTGGCCAGCCTGGTGCTGGAGAATAAAGGACGGTTATGCGCGCCGCATTGTCCTTGGGATGATGACAAATGACGGTTTACCGGATCAGCTTCGCTTTGCTCTGGCTGCCAGTAGCCAGAGCTATCTTGTAAATGAGACTGCAAACGGAAAAGCCGACGAGAAAATTATTCCATGGGAAGTTACACCCCATCTTTATTCGCTGGACCGCCAGTCCGGTTCGGTGAAACCGGTCAGGCTCGATGATACCAAAAAACTGGTCCTGACCATACTTCCGTTGGCCGTGACAGCCAAGAAAGGCGCTTGCTCACCACTGGATGCTCTTAATCAGACGGGTAAATGTAAGCATTGTGGTTTTCAGGCCTTGTGCTTCACTAAAGATAGTAACTTAACTTCCATCGTCTATACGAGCATCAATGACGACGCGGAGATATTTGATGGGAGGATCGTTTGAAGAAGAATAAGAAATTAAGACTCGTTACCCTGTTCGTCATCTCCGTTGGCCTTATCCTGCTTATAGCCTTTATGACAGGGACACAGCCCGCCCGGGCGTCAGCGTCAATTTTAGTAGATACACCACTACCTTCAACTCCTACTCCAGGTCCAACTCCAACACCCACTCCGGGGGGCGGTGGTGGGATAACCGAAATATTTCACAATATTGTCTTCCCCTTGGATACCATCAGCAAATCGCTTGGAAAGATATTTTCGGATGCGTTTAATGGGGAAAATGAACAATTGGTTCTCGATTATGCTACTTGTTACCAAGCCATTGGCGAGATCATCCAGGCTCCCTCGGCTGGAGTATATGCCGGTGTCGCTCAATCAAGCTGGCCGGTGGCAGCAGCGCTTGCTCCGGCCCTGTTTATCTTGCGGATCGCGCTCTACCACTGGAGTCGTTTGGTCGGCGAAGAGGACAGTGCCAAGCGCGCCGCGGGTGATATCCTGACCGCCCTGGTCTTGGCCGTCGTATGCGGTGCATTTCTCGATCTTATCGTACGCCTGGGATGGTGGATGACCGGGGCTGCGGTGGGCGAAGCAGGATCCTTGGCCATGGATTTCTATAAGAGTTTATCTTTCGTGGATGCTATCCAGGGTTTGGCAGAGACAGCCTCGCTTTCGTTTATGCTACCCCTTATATTTATTGCCGTCGAGCTGGGCGCTTTGTTGGCTGCTGCAGGAATGCTGATGGCGTTTGCGGCCGCCAATGCGGGCTTGTTTCTTCTGGCAGTTGTGGGTCCGTCGATCGCTGTAGTGGGTGCTCTTCCGCAAATGCGCTGGATGCGCAGCTTGTGGATCAAGGCAGTGTCGGTCATTGCATTATTGCCTTTGATCGCTGGCGGAATATTCAAAGCAAGCATTTATATGTCCAGCATCCTTGTTCCCGGAGGCGTGCTGGCCCTGCTGATCCGCCTCATGTGGCTGTGGGGGGCTACTGGCGCGATGCTGTCCCTGGCTGGGATACTTAGCAAGATGACTATCACGACCACCGCTGACGCAGCTGGCCAGCTGGTCAAAGCAGTCGCTGATGTAGCCGGTATGATTGCTGTCGGGGCCGCTACGGGTGGAGCCGGGTTGGCGGCCGGTGCAGGAGCAATGGGAGCAGGCGCGGCAGGTGGGGCAGGGGGGTTGGCCGGTGGAGCAGGAGGATTGACTGCTGGCGCGGCTGGAGCAGGGGGACTGGCAGCCGGAGCGGGGGGTGGTGAAGCAGCAGGGTTGGCCAGTACCGGTTCTCATCTGGGCGCGGCTCAAAGCCTAAATACGATTGGTGGATATGCTCAAGCCTTGGGTCTAAAAGGTACGGCGGGTTTATCAAGGGCGCTCTCGAGCGGCGAATCTCTGGCCGCGCGCCAGGCAGAATTATCGAGCAGGATGGGCAGGCTGGGGGGAACGGGATTGTTTAGAGGCGGCGGATACAACCAACCAAAAGACGATAGCGGAGAAACCGACCAGTCCGATGCCGGTGGAGGTAGCAGCGGAGGACAAAGCGTAGGCAGCGGTAGAGACCTGCCTTTTGATGTAGCTGATAATGTCTGGCAGGATGCGCTGCGGGGATTTGGGGGACCTGAAGAAAAGCTGGGTTCAGCTTACACCGATATGTCTCGTTTACTAAACCTAAATGGCCGCGATATTTCCCCTGAAAATTTCCTCTCGGCGCATGCACAACAGGCCGGTTTGATGTCCAGCATCTATTCCAGCGAACGGAACGAGATCGACAAAAAGCCAGATCCGTTGATGGAACTGCTTGAGCGCGCTGGTGGAAGACCGGAATGGATTGATGCTGCATAACTTTTTCTACGGGCGCGGAAAAATCGTATCCAGAATTACTTTGATATAGTCTTCCTCATGATGGCTCGCGCAGGCACAATTACCCAATCTACACCCTATCAATTCTTTGGAACATTCGGTGGCGTGCCCTTCTGGCCGGGCAGCCTGACACTTCTGCCTGCCTCTCCGGGGGTCGGGAAGACCTCTTTGCTACTCAAGATGGTGTCTGAAGCAGCCTCGGTCGGCCTGCCTGCGGCGATGGCCTGCTATGAGCACACCGAGGCTGAGATGAAATTCAGGCTACGTCGTCAGGCGCAAGCAATGGTGGCAGGCGCACATGCAGACACAGATGAAGAGACCACCGAAGCGCAGTTGGCCAAGTGCAGCACGGCGGTACTGCTGGCGACGTATTATAAAGAGCACACCATTCGCAGCATTGAAGATGAATTGTTGAAAACGTATCAATTCCCAGAGGTGGGTGCCGCGCTCGTAGCGGTTGATTACCTCAATGTTATCCCGGTGGTCGGCCTGACTGGACTTGTTCCGGTTGAATACCGCAGCGGAGAAGCGGCTGCCGCTCTGCGTGAAGTGGCAAAAAGGCATGGCTGGGCGATCATTGCTGCCGCAGCCCTTAGGTCCGATGCTTTTACGAAGAACCAGCCAGGCCTTGAAGACTTATTTGGAGACGAACGCGTCCCTTATGAGGCCGACCGGGTCATCTTCCTAAGAAAGGACGAGCTGTCACGTCCGTGCGGTTGTGTCCACCTGACCGCGCTGACCATGAAGGACCGTACGGACAAAATCCGTACCTGGCCGATGGATTTTTGGGGGGAACGGTTTTATCCTGCCCTCGAAGCCGATTTTTCCCACCACGATGGATAAGGGCGATAAGCATTTATGGGAGAAACTTTACAAATCATTTTGAACGTATTGCGCCAGGCCTGGGGTGCGCTGACTCTTTTTATTGTCTCTGCGGCGGCTCTGGCAATGCTTGCAAAGACCTTGAGTACAGTGGGTGCGTCGTCTATTGGTGCTCGATTCATGGTGTGGGAGAGTCTGGCAACTATTGCGGCGGTGGTTATCCTGGTCCTGGTGGCATTTGTGGGTATTCCGCCGATCGTGCGCGCAGTCGCCACGTCCATCCCAGGAGCGCCTGGATGCGGCCCGATCACAGAGCTGGGCACATTTGCTTCCGGTTTGATTGCGGCCATTGCCGGGGTTCGGATGATGCTGGCGGTCGCCCGTACGATTGGCGGGGCAGCGATCGGCGGAACGGCGGAGGTATCCCAGGCCCTGATTGAGGTCGTCGAGGCCCTGTTTGGCATGCTGCTGGCGGGCGTGGCCATCCCGCTCATTGCAATGTTTTTTACGGGAGGCTGTACACAATACCAGTTGCCGATATCCGGCAATTCTTTTTGGGCAACGCCAACCCATTAACTTTCAAGGAGGTAGGAATGCTTTTCGCTTTTGCAACCAAAGTTCTTCAGTCGGTCATGGAAAGGGCCGTCTCAGCCGTTTTCCTTCAATCCGGTGGTGGAGGTGGCGGAATCTTTGGACCGATCCTGGATCAAATCACAGGCTACGCGCGGGACCTTTGGGGTGTATTTGTAGGCCTGATCATCATTGCTGCCACTTTAGGCATGATCGTGGCTGTATTACGGGGGGCTGGTGGGATGCTGATCGGAGGCAGCAAGGAGACAACCGTCGCTCTTATCAGCGTTGTGGGCATTGTGCTGCTGGTGGTGGTTGCGTTCGTTGCCATCCCACAACTATCTAAAATGATAACCGATCTGCAGCCAGCCGCGCCTTTTTGAATCACCATGATCAATGACAGGGATTTAGGCATCATTGGCGCGGGGGCGTTTCTTACGGTCCTGTGCCTGCTGTTCAAATGGCCGTTCGTGGTGCGCGTGGTGGTCGGGCTGCTGGTCCTGGTCACGTTTATGATCGTTGCTCTCCTGCGCCTTGGACCAGACCGGGAACCCATCGAAGTTCATCTTACCCGCTGGTTGAACAATCTGCGTTCTCCGCGCAAGTTCATTTTGGGCGGTGGGCGCACACACTCAAAAACAATCCCGCCCCCTCGAGCAAAAGCAGAGTCGCCTGCGGCTCCCGTACAAGTGGCGGCGGCGAATATGCCTCCGCCCGGATTTCAGGTGACTATTCCTAAGAGGAGTACCGCTGGTATGTCTGGCGCGGCGATTTCGATGAAGCCGGTTGCGTTTGCCTGGGAAGAAGTTGGCATTTATCGCCTGGTTACGGTGCTACTGGCGGTAGTCGGGATTTACTTCATATTTTGGTTGGTCCAGGGCGGCACCCAGCAAATCGGCCACTGGATGCGCACGATGTTCAAGATATCCTTTTAGGAGGCTGTGATGACCTTTGTCTTTTCCCTAATAGCCGCGCTTTCTCTTGCGTCCATCCCGCTCGTCCTAGGGTGGCGGCGAACTGCCGGTGAGGCGGCGATGGCCAGGCAGCTGGGTATTGCTGCGCCGCAAAAAAAGTTTGACGCCGAAAGATTTGCTCTTCGGACTGGGACAGGGCTTACTTTCAACCAGCTTTTGTTTGGCTTCCTGGCCTGGGTATTCGGGGGGTTGATTGCTGGCCTGGTCCTGGGTGTTGTGGCAGCCATCCTCTTCGCTGCTGCGGGCGGTTTGCTTTATTACGGGGGCGTGTCCGAACGCCGTCAGGAGTTCCGTCTAAGCCAGGCCAGGGACATTCTCCGCGCCATGGGAGTGGTGGAAACTTTACTGGCCCAGGCGAAACCGCTGCTGGAATCGCTCGCAGATGCGGCCAATGCAGTTGGGGCGGATGGCAGGTTAGTCCTTGGTGATCTGGTGGCCCGAATGCAATCTGCGCGCGCCGACCAGCAGGGGGATGCCATCCGGGCCTGGACTCAGGCTTGGGATAATCCCGCAGTAGACATTGTCGCGACGAGCTTGCTGGCTTCGGTCGAGGCCCATATCAGCGTTACCGACCTGGTTGCCAAGTTGAGGGAGACCTTGAGCGACGTGGTGCAAATCCTGGGCCGGGCGCGCGCTGCGGCGAACGGTATTACCTGGCAGGCGCGATTTTTAGCTATCTTTCCGCCGTGCGTGCTGGTCGTAATGGGAATTTTGACCCCCGAGGCCGGGAGAATGTATGCGACCCAACCCTGGTATCTCTTGCCGGTCGTCCTGGGCTCCGGTACTTCCTATTGGCTTTCGATGCGTTCCATCCGGAATGGCCTATCCATAGAGACTTCAATCGGCCTACAGGCCGGTCAGCAAGGCATCATCCAGTATGACCGGATGGGCCGTGTCCTGTAGACCCAGAGGAAAAAGCGCAGCATGGTTGCCTCGTCTCATTCTGCTCCGGCGGCATCTGAACCTCTCTGGACAGTGGAAGAAGTAGCGGAGTACCTGCGCCTGGATCCTGAGACAGTGCGCGCCAAAGCTCGAAAAGGAGAATTACCGGCCTACAAGGTAGGCAAGAGAATGTGGCGTTTTGATATTAGAGAGATCAACGCTTGTCTGAAATCAGCGCAGGAATAGAAGGACTGCACCGGATCAATGTCAAAAAGTTTTGGGAAGTTGATGATGGTGATACTGATCGTCCCGTTGGTCTGCGGGATGCTGATTGTGGTTGTGTATGATGTTATTGTCGGAGGAGTCGTCTCGGCATTGCCGGATTGGGCGCAAACCCCGGCCGTAGATTGGATGATGGATATTCCCCAAGACAGTGACTACATCCCCGGCGGGCCTGTGCCTGGTGCTTGCGATGACAATCAAGGCATTAAAATGGGTTCCACGAGAATTGATTGGGTGGATTACAGCGATCCGGCCTCCGCTGATATCCACGGGGTTCCGTTATGGGCTCCCATCATGATCTGGTCCACTTCCTATGAAAAGCCTGATATGGGGTGTGGTTTTGGAGAGGTCCCCGGTTATGGCATGAACGGCGGAATACACAACGGCGCGGACTGGCCGGTGAATGATGGCACACAAGTTCATACGATCCTGGCGGGTGAAGTTGCCTGGGCGGATTTTACTGCCCCCGGTGCGGGGGATCAATGGGGCGGCCTGGTTGTCATTGAGAATGGCGACTACCAGGTTTGGTATGCGCACATGCAGGAAATATTCGTTACGAAAGGACAGATTGTCCAATGGGGTGATGTGGTGGGTTTATCAGACAATTTGGGAAATAGCACAGGTCCGCATTTGCACCTGGGCGTGAAGAGGAAGCCCGATCAATGTTGGATTAACCCCGTGGATTTTATTGACCAGGATTTGTATATCGTAGGTGGATGCGGGTGAGGCGTAACAATGTCACCTGTGCACGTAGGGACTTCTGTGTTCCACAGTTGGAAATCAATCGAGTATCCTCCGGCCGGTTGGACTGACACTTTTATCTTTAAAATGCCGACCGATGCCGGACTGCCGCCAGATGCTTACGCTGAGGGTGTCAAGAAGCTAACTTGGCAACTAAAGACGCTGCATCATGGGGCTGCCTCTTTGTGGATACAGGTTAATGGGCCTGGGAGATGGTATGCAAGGGAGGTTCGACGTTATCTCAGAGGCGCATCCATTTCTATTGCAGTAACATCCTCGAGTATGGATCAACCCGCAGCCGATGACTTCGGACTCCCGCCACCTACGTCGAGGGTCCCTGCACCTCCACCTCCGCAAGCAGAAGAATGGTATCTAGGCAATCTCTCAGATAACGAACTGGCATGCCTGCGTGTGTTGGACAGGCTCCGGGAAGGATATACCTCGGAAATAGCAGCCTTGGCAGGACTAAGCTTGGATACAGCGCGTAAGAATCTCCGGATCCTTGTGAAAGAAGGTTATGCTGTCTATATCGTTGATGTTGTCAGACCAGTGACGCCCAAACAGATGGTATTGATTGGTGATGTATCATTTGGCCGGGTTGATTCGGGGCAGAAGAAATGTTATCCGTTTTACAAAATTACAAGAAAAGGAACCTCGATCGCTTTGCGGAGCTGGGGGATACCTCCTGACTATTATTTCCCGGAACGATGGGAATTCCGTGAACTCGCGGACAGCCGACACCGAAAAACATTACGGAAATGGCCAGCCTGGATAAAAAAAGGTTGGCCACACACGGAAATATGGGCCGGGTGGAGCGAGGTTTATCTCAAGGGTCTTGATGCAACTCCGGATGCACTGGCGTGGGGGATCTTTGATACTTATGAAACGTTGTTCTGGCTGGAGGTTGAGAGTGGACACCAGAGCAGCAAGCGCATTTCCCAAAAGATAAACCGGCGGTTAAATCAGGCAGCAGCGTATGCGAGGAGTATGAGGGTTCACGTGGTGTTTGTTTTGCTAGCGATGCCCTGGGTACAGAAGGTGGCTGGGCCAGCTTTGGTGAATATTCAGGACCACGTGGCCGTTGTGACAGGGGATTGGAATGATTTCGGACATCTGCCAGTTGCTGAATGGGGGAGGGTGCGACTTGGCACCTGGTAGTATCTGGATGTGACGTGCAAGGGCGTATGAAAATTAATGCGCATAGCTTTATTTCATTCTGTCGATCGAATACTAGAAAATGTTTTCTTGTGAGAGACAATTTCTAGTTTTGTCTATTTTCATGCTTACTGGGGCAGGGGAGCGGTCAAATTGGTCTATTGTGTCGTACAAAGTTGCATGCGTCAAGATTCTTAGTTGAGGAGAACGAGTGTGTCACAAAAATCTGCACTCTTTATTTTGTTCATAATCGTCTTGATAATAACTCTCTTGGTGGGGTGCCGATCGTCCAGTCTGCCGACCGCTACGCCTGACCACAAGACCATCCAGACGCAAGCCATACCACAAGAGACCAGTACTGCATCTTACTACCAGACAAAAGCCGCTCAATTTTTGGCGCAAGCTACGGCTGATGCAACTGGAGGTAGCTCAGGGAGCGAAGATTTCCCGTATGCTCCCTGTGTCATTTCAGCTCTCGTCGGAGCCGTGATGGTTGGTATATATGCTCGCAGCCGGCGCAGGAAATGACTATTCCTGAGACTGTAGCAAATATCGATTTCCATAAGCTATTTCGTTGCTATCCCTGCATTCAATTCTCGCAAACTCCCCTTTATGTAAATGTTATTCGACATGATTTTTTACGCAACAAGATGTTCAAGATATTTTGTTTAAGGATATTTTCGCCATAAATTACTACAAAGGGATATAGAGATATCACACATTATTCGACGCACCTATCGGTTACCCTCGACGACCAGCGCTAGAGTTTGACGCTCTCAGATACGCTTGATAGATCTTCGATGACTTCAACATGTAGCTTCTCCCTTCAATCACAAAGCCATCCAGACCGTGCTCTACCGTATAGGATGAGAGACCGGCTATATTGTTTATGAATCCTCTTCCTTGGAAATTCAGAGAAGTATTGCATAAGACACCGAAGCCCGTGCGTGCCTTGAATGCCCTAAGCAACTCGTGCAAATGGCGGTTAGTCACAGAGGACACCGTTTGAATGCGTGCCGTCCCATTGACATGTGTCACCGCGGCCAGCGCATCTGTCAAGACAGGCTGCGTGTAGAGCATAAATGGGCTGGGGCGATCGCAGCCAAACCATTTTGCAGCATCTTCTTCGAGGCAAACTGGCGCAATCGGGCGAAACTGCTCCCGCTGCTTAATTTCATTCAGCCGCACTCTAGTGCTATCCCGAAACGGCGAAGCAAGGATCGAACGATTTCCCAGCGCACGTGGCCCGATTTCGTATTTTCCATTTACCCATCCAATGATTAGGTTGCTAGCCAGCATGTCGGCAATTATTGCGTAGTTCGTTTTGCACTCATCAAATAAAGATGTATCGAAAGCGTCATTGGCTATAAACTCAAGGCCAGAGTAAACATTCCAATTTATCTTGGGGTTCCCACTAAAATGGAACTGCGCGTCAATCGCAGTCCCGATCGCCGAGCCTGAATCGTTGGCAACAGGCGGCACGAATACCTCGGAAAAGAGATTGGCCTCCCTCCACTTCGTGTTCCAGTCGCAATTTAATCCGCACCCCCCAGTGATCAGCAATGGCATGCGTCTCTTCATGTTCGACTTGGCAAATTGATAAAAGCGGTCGAATATTCTGTCGCTGACAATACCTGCGAAGTTACGAAACTCCTGATCATCCAGGCCCACGTTGTAGTGTCTGCAATGCCTTAACGTCTCACACTCCTTCGGCTTGAGGTGCAGGCAATCCTGCATTAGGAATGCGATAATTCTCTCCTCTTCATCCGAAGGCTTACTTCGCTTCGAAAATGAGGCCAAAGCCATGAGCTTTCCCGCGTCAGAAAATCGGGAGAATTCTGCAACGCTCTTATCAAAGGTCGGATCCGCCAGGCCATAGAGCAAGGCATAACGATGCCCGGGCTCAGGCATGACATCGGCGAGCTTTGTTAAGTTCAGCTCGGAATCGATTTCGTAGAAAGAGCCGATCACACCTTCCCAAAGTAGCGCATAACAGGGCGTGCCCTTGGGCAGATTCGACATTCCAAACGCACAGAGAAGATGGGAACGTTCGTGGGAAGATGAAAAGTATTCGACTGTCTTTCCCAATAGACACCTTTTGCCAACTACAATATCGCTGTTGCGCACGCCATGGTATCCAGCAAGATCGCGCTGCTCAGATAGGCGCGTGTCCCTAGCCCACCAGCCACCTCTGCAAAGCACGTCGGGAACTTCTTTCAGCTCACTGAGAACGCTGAACACGTCCGGAACGGACAAAGGTGAGTGTCGATAATGGGAGTTCTTCTCAGTCTCAATCGAGGCTACTAGCTGTCCGTCCTCAAGACAAGCCAATGCGCCATCATGGTCCGGATTGTATGATAGAACAATCATTGTGCTAGCTGCCTCATCTAAAGCAATCCGGCCTTCGCCCGGCGTAAATCATCAGATCCAGGCGAGGAGATAAATGAATTTGCCTCCAGAACGATCGATCCTACTATTGTGGTTGCTGGGAGCCGTCGGTTATTGATTCGCCCGGCAAGTTGGGTAGAACGAGATGGCCAACTGTTGACATGGAGCGCCATTGGAAGGTGCGGGATTGGCGTCGGATCCCAGATCACGCGTCTATGGACCAGACGATTGTCAACCCACCAGAGGATCTCGCTCGGGCTCCATTCAATTGTGAAGCGATGCTTTGCTTTGGATGCATCAAACCCGAGTTCGATATAGCTTGGGGCACCTCTATAGCCATAGTCGAAATTTGCCCCTTCGCCGCCTGGATTGTAGAAGACATTGACCACGAGGCGGTCTGGTCGATTCCCCGCGATCTCAATATCTATCTCCTGTCGTGGTGAGTTACGGTGAAGAAAGAATCCGGTGACCACGCCGGGCACATTTGAAGCTTGGATGGTCGCTTCGAATTTTCCGAACAAATATCGGTCCCGACTGGATATCGAAGCGGCACTATAGTCTCGCACACCTAGAGGCTCACTTCTAACGAAAAGCGCAGCCCCGATTCCATATCTGAAATCGACGTTTGAGGGGCGAAACAAAGCCAAATTGTCCGTGAAAGTGTCGCTTCTTAGAAGCCAGCGTCTCGTGTCGAGACATTCCAAACAGTCGTTGATTCTAACGAACGTTCCACCACCAGGTTGCCCATCCTCTGTCGTGACAGAGCGGATGCCTTGCCACCACATACGGGGCTCAACGACCCATGGCGACTTATCGCGTCTAGGCCTTTTGCATTTTGGAAACCGGTTCGCTTCAATGGTTCCTTCCAGAATTGGTCTTTGACCAAGGTCCTTCAATCTAGGGAAAGAACAGGTGGGCGGCGCACATCTGAGGTGCTCGCAAACGACGTGCCATTTATTCGGTTCCTCCGAATGAAGCAACGCGATGTCGGCATCATTGAGGTCGTCCTCGACACTGTCGAGAGCGTCATCTGCAGCGATGCCCTTGGATGCAGTAAGAATAAATTTTGCCTTCGGATAGCGACTCCAGAGTTCTCTGAGGTTTGCGTCCAAGGATCCGATGTTTACATATGCGTCAAAAACCCGGCTATCCCTTCCTTCAAGAAGCCGTTGTAGTTCAGGAGCTGGTAAAACCTGAAGATCACTGCAGCATCTATATCCGAGCATGCATAAAGCCATTGCAAGCGATGAATGACCGGAGCCTTCAGGTCCAAAAGCAAACACAGGTTGCTCCTTGGGGCGGATGTTAAATAGGGATGCTCCTTCACTGGTGATCGCGCCAATTGTAGTGAGAGCGGGAAGTATTGAATATGAGTTGGTGGATTTAGCATCGCGTCGCTGGCTAACAAGAGGCTGTTTCGTCGCGCGCACATCCAGCGCTTCGAACTGGTGATTTATCCAGAGGTCAATGGGACCACGGCAAGGAAGTAGTCGAAGAAGTTTCTCAGCACCCTCGCGGGAGAGAACATATCCTGACAGATACCAGAGCCCGCGCACTGGGCGGAATACGTTGTTTGAAAGAAAGCCCTTTGGCGCACCGTGCTTCGCCTCGAGATACGATACATAGAGAACATCGAATCTTCCTCTCTTACCACATTCGGCCAAGACTTCGCCCCAAACCTCGTCCAGCTGTCGTGCAAACCCGAAATGAAACCACACGTCGTCCTCAAGAACAATGACGTACGCATGATTACTCGCCGCAACCTTCCTCCAAACATTGATGTGTGATCGAGCGACTGCAATCTCAACTCGGCTCATTCGAATCGGAGCATTTAGTTCGAACCTCGTGGGGAAAACCAACGGCTGGGGTTCTACAAAAAGCTGATCTCCAAGCGTATAGAACGGATCAATATCGGCATCCTTAGGTGGCTCCTCCGAGAATGCATTAGCGTCGACGGCGACATGCCGCTCAGTCAACTTCAAGAGTTCAGCTCCCGACGAGTCCAATATGCGCCGGAGCTCTTCCTCCATCTTGGACCAGCGGCCCGGTTCACGATCGAGGTTGATGACATAGACTTTCTCAATCAGAGGGCCTTTCTCCGCACCTTGGTCACCGAATGTTCGACACTTCTGCTTCGGCAGGAGCCTCCGAAGAGTCAGCAAGAATCGGAAACCGCAACTGAAAGCTGCTGAAAGAGGGCGCGCCAAGTTCATAGCTCCTCCGCGCGCCGCGAGGCCCGATACGCTTGCTGATTCGAAAGCCTCCAGTTCCTCTTATCACTCCGGTAACTGAGTGGCCACCTACTGGTGGAAATCCTCTCCCAATCGTGAACAACAAGTAGCGCTTCCTCAGGACAGCTTTCATCAGCAAGCATTTCGAATACGGATCTGGTGAGGTTGCCGGGGCCAGTGGTTGCCTGGACTTCTGGCAACTTGCCTTTCAATTCTTGCTCGAGGGATGTCGTAGCGTTCAGTAGTGCACGCCCTATAATTGGATGATTGCGAACCGCGATCAAAGGCGTAGTATTAAAGTAGAAAATCCAACTCAATTGGTTTGCCCCCGGATTTACGAAATCTGAGGGCGGAACCATTTGAGCTGTCGCAATGTCGTAGCAGAAAGGTTGAAGCTTCAATCGACCATCTGAAAAGAGGTGATCGATTGTCGTTCCGTAATAGACATCGTCAGCGTCAACATAGAAACCTCCCTCCACGAAGATGTAGGAGTAGCGGAAATAGTCTGACTTCATTGAAGGGTGATAGCACTTGTCAAAAGCTTTCACATGTCTCGAACCCAAGTGGACGCGGATAAATTCTCTCGCTGAACTCTCGTCGAAAACTTGAAGTTTGAATCCTGACCGTTCGAGTTTCTTCCACGACTCCATGCACTCCCTAACATCTTTTGGCAATCGGCCCAGATCATCCCAGAACTGCACTATGCGTTTGGGGGGTGTGGCTAGGAGCGTTGTGGGGACTTGGCCTAGCTCACTGGGATGTTGGACTAACTCCCTGACGAAGTCGGAGCGATCACGCTCGTCCTTTTTGAGGGGGTCTTCTTCACGGGGCTCACGCTCATTCATATGGTTGCATGGTCGTGTCACATAACACGCGTATGGAGCGGTTTGTATAACGGCTTATGGATACTCCGTATAATATCCTAAGCGTTTGGGCGCTTATACGGCAATAGATTAAAATTGAATGATAAAATTATAGTATAAACCCGATTCCGCAAGGAAAAAATGGCCGCCAAATCCCCAAAATTACTTGAGCAAGTCCGCGAATCTATCCGCACGAAACATTATTCATATCGTACCGAACAAACCTATGTGGATTGGATCAAGCGCTTTATTCTTTTTCACGGCAAGCGCCATCCTAAAGAATTGGGTGCCGAAGAAGTGCAGGAGTACATTACTTATCTTGCCAACGAACGCAAAGTTGCTTCATCCACACAAAACCAAGCTCTTAGTGCAATTACCTTCTTGTATAAATATGTTCTCCAAAAAGTGATTACTCTTCCAGCAGACATTATCAGGCCGCAATAGGAACAGTAATTTCTAACGTTATGAGCAGGTGCCCCCAAGCGGATCCAGACTGCTTTTATCTTCAACTGTATCCGACTTTCCCAAACTCGGAATAACCTGTTTTACCCTAGAAATGATACACCCGACTACGAGCGCCAGGTGTATTTCTTACGGATGATTGGAATTACGAATTGTAGTGCTACGAGCAGGTGCCCCCATGGGGATCCGAACGGCTGTTTTCTAAAATCTTAATCGACATTACCGAACTCGAAATCATCGATTTTCAAAACCCATTTTCTACATAAGCAATTGAGTTTATTAAATGATGAGGGGAGAACGGGTTAAGTATCCATGCTTAATTGGAATCAATCTTTCGGGTCATATAGACATATCCAACCTACCATATCTACCCCTTGATTTAGTGTAGTTTACATCCCACCAACCGGATGCTATACTATGTCTACAGAATTATTCATTCCAAGGGAAGAGGAAATACTTGTCACTACCCACTGCAGATAGCAAGTACGGATTCGTTGATCAGAGCCTTGGTGCTCATCTTTCCCGTACCATCATGGTAGAGGGGTTGGGATATCTTTTCCAAACTTGCACACCAACAAGTAATACGATTGATTACCGCAAGGCGATTGTTGAAGATAATGTCCTACTGAAAATGACCGCTGGGACCAGGGTCAAGTCGTTTTTGATATTACGACAGCTTTATGGGTTGAGTCCTTCTGTTTTTATATTCAAAATCATGCGGGAATTGTGGGATGCCACAGAGAGTGGTCGGCCTTTACTTGCTCTGCTTTGCGCCTTAGCGCGCGATCCGGTGCTAAATTGTACTGTTGACCTGATTATCGAAACTCCTGAAGGCGGCAAACTGACCGCCAAATCTTTTGAGACTGTTATCGAGAATTATTTTCCTGGACGGATGAATGCCAAAACTCTAGCTAGTGCTGGCCGGAATGTGGCTTCCTCCTGGACACAATCCGGGCACCTGCAAGGGGTGACCGAGAAAACACGCAGACTGGTCAATGCCGAGCCTATTGTGGTTGCCTATACTCTGTTGCTGGCCTATCTGGCCGGGGCGCGTGGGGATGCGTTATTTGTATCAGATTGGCTCAAGATCCTCGATACTCCTGTCCATACGGTGCTTGCTTTTGCACAACAGGCTTCCCAGCAGGGCTGGCTGGAATATCGCCATTCCGGGCAGGTGACTGACGTCACTTTTCGTCACTTCCTGGCGGAGGAAAAACTATGAGCGAAGTGGAAGAACTGCTGAAGGCATACGAAAGGTTCGTAAGTCTGCCCTGGAAGGATGATCTCTCCGGTGCGGAAAAGGTCTGGTTCGTGGTCTATGACCCACCACAGGAACGGCGCATCCGCTTCCGGTTGCCAGAGTTCGAGACAGTAACAAAGAAGACCGGGCACAAATGGATTTCGCTTGATTTGACGGATGCATTCGCCAGTTGGATGGCCGGGCACCGCTACCGTGAGGCCTATTTTGAGTCGCCGGAAGATCTGGAACCGGCGTTGATTGATTTTGCAGATACGGTTGTCAAATATATTGTGGACTTACTTTCAAGCTCGGATGCCGACAAAGATACCATCGTGGCGATCACGGGACTTGCCTCTCTCTTTGGACTGACACGTGCCTCGGCTGTGCTCGAGAAAGTAACCAGCGTAATCCGAGGCCGGCTGCTGGTATTCTTCCCCGGACGTCACGAAGGCTCGCTTTACCGTCTCCTGGATGCAAGGGACGGATGGAATTATCTTGCAATCCCGATCAAGGCCGAATAAAAGGGCAAGGCGAACATGAAAAATCGCGAACTCTTCAACAACGATCCCCTGTCATTTATCATCCCAAACGATGGCGTGACAACCATTTCCAACCCAAAGAACGCCAACGAATGGGAGATCGTAAAATACGAACTGCGCTCATTCGTTTGTGAGGGGGAATACCAGAAGGGGTTGGAGCGGATCCTTTCAACCTTTCTAGCCAACCTCGATCAACCCAAGCAGCCGGCCGTATGGGTCAGCGGATTCTACGGGAGCGGAAAATCGCATCTCGTGCGCGTGCTTGAGTATCTTTGGAGGGATGTGGAATTCCCGGATGGAGTCCGGGCGCGCAGCCTGGTGACCCTGCCTACTGAAATCCAGGATTTGTTGAAGGAATTGAATACGGTAGGACGACAGCAAGGTGGACTTTGGTCAGCTGCCGGAAAGTTGAGCGATTCAGCCTCTGGTAGTGTACGGTTGGCACTGCTGGCAATTGCCTTTCGCAGCGCCGGGTTGCCGGAAGATTACGCTCAGGCACGTTTTGTGATCTGGCTACGGCAACAAGGCTACTTTCAAATAGTCAATGAGTATGTCGAGAAGCAGGGGTTTACCCTCACCGATGAACTCCAGAACATGTATGTCTCCCCTCACATTGCGAATGGCCTGCTAACTGCATATCCTGATTTTGCCAACAATGCCAAAGATGCGCACAATCTAATCCGTGCGCAATTCGCCAGGGTAGATGATATCTCTGATAATGAATTGATTTCTTCCCTTGAATACGTTCTTGAACTTCAGCAAACTATACCGGGTCGCCTGCCCCTAACTCTACTGGTCTTCGACGAGTTGCAAGTTTTCATTGGTGATGATCAGCAACGTGCTCTGGATGTGCAGCAGGCTGTGGAGGCATGTTCATCCCGATTGGGAAGCCGGTTACTATTTATTGGGACCGGCCAGGCCAGTTTGCAAGATAATCCACAGCTCTCGCGTCTCAAAGATCGCTTCACGGTAAAGGTTACGCTCGAGGACTCGGATGTGGAGCGTGTAGTGCGCCAGGTGGTATTACGAAAAAAGCCAGCTACAGAGCCACAACTGAAGACCGCCCTGGAAAAAGTGAGCGGTGAAATTGATCGCCACCTTGCCGGTTCGCGCATCGGGCCTACGGTGGATGATAAAGCCGTGCTGGTATCCGATTACCCATTGCTGCCCACCCGGCGCAGGTTCTGGGAGCGAACACTGCGCGCGATTGACCCCGGGGGGACACAAGGCCAATTGCGCACCCAACTGCGTGTTGTGCATGAGGCCAACCGAATGGTGGCGGATCGGTTGATTGGGACGGTCGTCCCGGCGGACGTGATCTATGACCAGCAATATAGCAGCATGCTGCAGAGCGCAGTGCTGGGCCGGGAAATGGGAACCATGATCCAGCAGAAGGACGATGGCAGCGAAGACGGTCAATTGCTGGCACGCCTGTGCAAACTTATCTTCCTGATCGGCAAACTCCCCAGCGAAGGTCCGGCCTCCACCGGATTGCAGGCCAGTACTGATACACTCGCAGACCTGCTTGTGGAGGACTTGCAAGCTGGCAGTGCATCCTTGCGCCAGAGAATCCCACGGTTGTTGCAAAGCCTGGTAGATAAAGGTGTACTGCTTCGAATTGAAGAGAAATACCTTCTACAAACACCCGAAAGTGCTGAATGGGAAGCGGATTTCATAAAACGATTGCAGACGATCCGGACAGATGAGACGCGCCTCGCCAGCGAGCGCTCCACGGAACTCAAGAAAGCAGTCACGGCTGCCATGAAAGGCATATCTCTTACACATGGCGACAGCAAGACGCCACGTAAATTCCACCTTTATTTTGGATTGGATGCACCATGCGTGGAGGATAGTGAGATCCCGGTGTGGGTACAGGATGAATGGTCAACCTCAGAAGGATCGGTGCGCAACTCGGCCCAACAGGCAGGGGTGGAAAGCCCAATCGTGTTTGTATTCCTGCCCCGGCGCGAAGCAGACAGCTTAAAGGAGGCTATTGTTTCCTACCAGGCGGCAAAGGATACATTAAACACTCGACCCAACCCCACCACGGCAGGTGGTTTCGAAGCGCGTCAGAGCATGGATTTCCGCATGGTTACAGCACAACAGCGCGTAGAACAGCTTGTGGCGCTGACCCTGGAAAAAGCCAAGGTCTTCCAGGGCGGGGGGAACGAGATCGTTGAAAGTGGGCTGACCGCGGCGGTGAGAAGTGCGCTGGAAGCCTCCCTAGTGCGGATGTTCGGCAAATTCGATCTGGCCGACAACGCCAACTGGGGTAAGGTAGTGGACAAGGCCCGCGAAGGAGCGGCAGACGCCTTACGTTATGTGGGTTACCAAGGCGATCCGGCGAATCACCCGGTATGCCGGGAAGTCCTGGATTTTGTCGGCCCGGGCAAGAAGGGCAGTGAGATACGCAAGCGCTTCATGGGTTCCGGGTATGGCTGGCCACAAGATGCGGTAGACGGGGCACTCTTTGTCTTGCTGGCCGGTGGCCTCATCGCTGCCATCCAGAACCAAAAGCAGATGGAACTCAAAGATCTGGATAAGACTCAGATCAATTCTACTGAATTCCGTGCCGTGGTCGTGATCATTACCGCTTCTCAGCGGATCCAATTGCGCGGACTGCTGACAGAACTGCAGATCCAATTTAGAAATGGTGAAGAAGGTGCTGCCATCCCGGCATTGCTGGAACGGTTATCAAATCTGGCAGACCAGGCCGGTGGGACAGCGCCTCTCCCGGAGCGTCCCTCAATCTTAAAGATAGCCGAATTCAGCGAATTTGTGGGGAATGAACAATTTGCGGCGGTGGTAGAAATGCGCGAGGAATTGAAAAGCCAGTCGAAAGCATGGAGCGCAGCCCGATCCAAGAAAGACGAACGACTACCGCGCTGGCAAATCCTTCAACAGTTGCAGCGTCACGCTGCCGGGTTGACCGTCTCAGAAGAGGCCGGGCCGGATATTCAGGCCATCCTGACCAACCGCACCTTGCTGGATGATCCCGACCCGCTCCAGCCCTTGCTCAACCGGCTGGTGGACGCACTACGCCAGGCAGTGAAGGAGGCGCATGAAGCCTACCAGGAGGCCTTCAAGCAGGACGCGGCCGGGCTGTCGAAATTTCCGGCCTGGAAAGCCCTGACCGAAGAACAACATCAGAGTGTACTCATCCAGTCGGGACTAGCAACGCAGGCCGCAGGTCCAAAAGTAAGCACAGCGGAGGAAATCCTGACCAGTCTGAACGCGGCCCCGCTGGAGTCCTGGAAAAGCCGCAAAGCAGCACTGACCTCCCAGTTCGAACAGGCACGCCTGCTGGCTGCCCAATTGCTGGAACCGCAAATCGTACGCCTGAGTGTGCCGCACCGCACCATCAAAAACGAAACCGAGATGAGGCAATTCTTAAGCGAACTCGAAACTGAAATAAAAAGCAATCTTGACGCCAAACATCCTGTAATCTTCTAAGATACCATGCAAAACGGTCAAATCACCATCCGCAATCTTTTTGATGGAACCAAAGTTTTTCGTATTCCACGATATCAGCGCGCCTATGCGTGGGAAGAAGATCAACTTCAGGATTTTGTGGAGGATTTTGAGAACCAGTCCATTGGCAAGGATTACTTTTTCGGAACCATTCTATTCCGGGAAGCAATGAACCAGAAGGATGGCCAGGATGAATTTGAGATCATCGAAATTGTGGATGGACAGCAGCGAATAACAACTTTGATCATTTTCATGCGCTTGATCCTAGAGAGGCTTAAAGCTAGCGGGCAGGATATTCATTTATTGTGGGCTACTTACATCAGTTATGGGAACCAATTTAAGTTGGAAATTTTACCTCAGGATAATGATTTCTTTACCAGCTATATCCTGGAAGAATATGATGGTCAACTTTTCATCCGAACGCCGTCCCAACGGCGCTTATGGGAAGCGCGCAAGTTCCTGTCCAAGCGAGTAGCGAAATATTCTGACGAAACCCTATTACAGCTTATTACCAAGATCAACCACACAAAACTGTTGATTTATTCGGTTCTGGATAATGCCGAAGCAACCCTTATTTTTGAAACAACCAATGACCGCGGAAAACAATTAAGCAACCTTGAAAAAACCAAGAGTTTCCTGATGTACAAGACTTACCTGGCATCTGAAGATCCAGAGAGCCTTCTGGACCAGATCCAGCTACGCTTCACAGAAATATACCGGGATTTTGAGGACATCCAATATAAAGATATTCGCGAAGATGCTGTTTTGCAATATCATTTTATTGCCTTTGAAGAATGGGTAGCCAATCGTGAAACAAAGGAATATTCCCAAAATGTGGATATGGTTAAGCACAAAGTAAATCAGTTAATTGCAACTTCCGTTAAAGAAGAAACCCTAGATTATATTCAGGGTTATACACGGGAATTGCGCGAAAGTTTTGGGGTTATGAAAGAATTGTACTTGCACCCGGCACGATATGGCTTGCATGACCTAATCGGTTTGGGGCGACAGGCTGTGTTTCTCCCGATGTTGATCAAGACATTTAAATTGGATACCGCCGAGGGTAAGCCCAAATTCCGGCGAATTGTACGCCTGGCTGAAGTCATCAGTTTTCGGGTGTTGGGTGTGCGCCGTCGCCAGGCCAATGCTGCGCGAGATTTTCTTTATGCAAGAGCGCGCGATTTCGAAGGCGATTTTCAAATGCTGGCTGATGATTTGAAGGATTATATCGGCGAAAAGGCAAACGATGCTGAATTCCAGGCATACCTGGCTGCCCCTAATTTATATAACAGTATTTCAATAAATGATTTGCGATACCTGTTTTGGAAATACGAGAATTACCTGCGCCGCGAAGTTATGCCAGTGGCAGCAGAGATGTCTTACCAGGAATTCGCTTCGCAGGATAAACATACCCGTTTTTCCATCGAGCACATTGCTCCCCAAAATCCCGAAGAGGCCAGAGTGGTGAAGGACATTACCATTCTACAACCGGTCAATAAGAGATTTCTCGAGAACTATTTACATAGCCTGGGGAACCTGACGATCGACCCCCTATCAGCGAATATCAGCAAATCCAATAAAGGGATAGAAAAGAAACTTAGATATTTCATTCGTGCACCATTCAAGACGCAAAACGAACTAGAGGATTTTCTCAACAGTGAAACCCGACAATGGGACAGGACCTCGATCACCCGTCGCCGGGAAAAAATACTGGCTTTTGCCCTCGAGCACTGGGATTACCGGCAAGTCTGATATTCACCTATTCCTTCACAATACTATGACCCCACTGGCCCCCGAATTACGTAAACTGCTGGAGAACGCCATCCCGACCGTGCGTGAGCGAGCTGAACGCGCGGCAGAGGCATTGTTGAACACGTATGCGGTCAACCGGCCGGACCCATTCCCCGGCATGAGCGAGGCACAACGGCGAATGCGCAATGGACTGCGCGCCCGGGCGCGGCAATTGGGGAACGGAGTACAAGCCGAAGGACTGGAACCTCTCAAGAGCGAGATCGCTTACGAGCAATGGCACCGGATGGTATTTGCACGCTTCCTGGCTGAGAACGGGCTGCTGCGACACCCCTCCGGCGTGGCAGTGACCCTGCAGGATTGTGCTGAACTGGCCGCCGAGGAAGGCGAGGCGGACGCCTGGGCAACTGCTGCCAAATATGCCAGCGTAATGCTGCCGGGTATCTTCCGCCCGGAAGACCCGGCGGCGCAACTACGCCTGGCCCCTGAGGGCCGCAACGCACTGGAAAGCATGCTGAACGGTTTTCCGTCAGTGGTCTTCACTGCGGACGATTCTCTGGGCTGGATGTATCAATTCTGGCAAAGCAAGAAGAAGAAAGAGGTCAACGACAGCGAGCGCAAGATCGGCGGGGCGGACATCGCCCCGGTGACTCAGCTCTTCACAGAGGATTACATGGTGCGCTTCCTGCTGGAGAACTCGCTGGGGGCGTGGTGGGCTGGAAGACATCCGGGGAGCCCACTGTTGAAGAAGTGGGAATATCTGCGCTTCAAAGAAGATGGCACACCGGCCGCGGGGACTTTTCCTGGCTGGCCTCTGACCGCAGCCGAATTGACCTTGATGGACCCGTGCTGCGGGTCGGGGCATTTCCTGGTGGCGGGTTTCGAAATGCAGGTCGATATGCGTATGGAAGATGAAGGTCTGGGCGAGGCCGAAGCAGCCAAGGCGGTACTGCGCGATAACATTTACGGGCTGGAACTCGACCCACGATGCACGCAGATCGCAGCCTTTGCCCTGGCGTTGGCAGCCTGGAAGCGCGGCGGTTACCGCTCGCTGCCTGTTCCCAATGTGGCCTGTTCGGGGATACCAGTACAAGGACAATTAGAAACCTGGCTCAAGCTGGCCGGGAAGGATGCCAGACTGCGGGCTGCGCTGGAACACCTATACCAGTTATTCAGCGATGCCCCGGATCTGGGCAGCCTGATCGACCCGGCGGACCTGCCGCAAAATGAAATGTTCATGGCCAGTTACGAAGAAGTGGCGCCAATATTCGAGCAGGCAGTGACCAAGGAACGTATTGCTGCCGACCCGGTGGCTGAAATTTTCGGAATTGCAGCGGAAAGTGTAGCCAATGCTGTGAGATTATTAGCAGCCAACTATACTTTGGTTATAACAAATGTTCCTTACCTGGTAAGAGGTAGACAGGTTCAAACCTTAAAAGATTTTTGCGAAACATATCATCGATTTGCTCAAAATGATTTGGCTACAGTTTTTATTGAACGGTGCTTCTCATTTTGTAGAACGGATGGTGCAATTGCATTAGTTACACCTCAGAATTGGCTTTTCCTGGGAATGTATAAGAAATTTCGGGAAAAAATATTAAGCATATATAAATGGAATTTCATTGCTAAACTAGGAGAAAGTGGTTTTGAAAGCACTCAAGCTGCTGGTGCTTTTACTGCTATGTCAATAATAACTAAATCCACTTTACTACCCAGTCATATGATTAGTGGAATTGATGCCTCTAGTTCTCGGACTCCTTCTGAAAAGTCAATCTATTTGCGTCAGTCACAAATTCAAATGGCAATGCAATCCGAACAATTAAAAAATCCTGACGCAATTATCTTATTTGATGAAACCGGTAAATCGATCCCCCGATTAAATTTGTTTACCAAAGTAATACAAGGCGTCGGGACAACAGATACGCCGCGATTTGTTGTTCGCTTTTGGGAAATTCCGATAATTAACAAATATTGGGTTTTATATCAACTTGCACCTAACGGTAATGAATTCTCTGGTTATACATCATTGCTAAGATGGGAAGAGGGAAAAGGCGATCTAGCAAGGATTGGAACAGCCCATAAAGGGAAACAGGCTCTTGGGAAAAGAGGATTTTCTATCGCGGTTACTCGTACTCCATATGTTGCCGCGTTTTTAGGAACACGTTTTGATTGTACGGCAGCAATTTTGCTTGTGAATATTCCCTCACATTTCTCTGCTGTGAGGGCTTATCTTCTAAGCTCCACATTCGAGAAAGAGTTACGTCGTATAGATCAAGCATTAAGCGTCACAGAATCTTCATTTGGAAAAGTACCTTTTGATTTAGATCACTGGCAAAAGGTTGCCGAGCAGGCTGGACCGTTGCCCGAACCGCAATCGGATGATCCGACGCAGTGGTTATTCAATGGCCACCCTGCTAGTACCACCGCTCCCTTGCAAGTGGCAGCGGCGCGCTTGTTGGGTTACCACTGGCCACAGCAAACAAAGGATGATCTGGACAGCCTGGTGGATGAAGATGGTATCGTCTGCCTGCCATCCGCAGCCGGGGAGCCTCCGATGGTGGAACGCCTTCGCAGCCTCCTTGTTAATGCTTATGGTGAAGCCTGGGTTTCAGAGCGCACCGAAGCAGAGCTGCTTGCGGCAGTTGGTGCGCCGGGTAAAAGTCTGGATGAATGGCTGCGGGATGACTTCTTCCCCCAGCATTGCCGCCTGTTCCACAACCGTCCGTTCGTGTGGCACATCTCGGATGGCCGGAAAGACGGCTTCTCAGCACTGGTCAACTACCACAAACTGGATACCGCCCGGCTCGATAAACTGATCTTCACCTATTTGGGCGACTGGATCCGCTTCCAGCGTGCCCGGCGCGACCATGGTGAACCCGGATCGGATGGGCGTCTTGTTGCCGCGCTGGAACTGGAGAAGAAACTCAAGGCCATCAAGGAAGGCGAGCCGCCGTACGATATTTATGTGCGCTGGAAGCCTCTTAGCAAACAACCCTTGGGCTGGAACCCGGATTTGAATGATGGCGTGCGGCTGAATATCCGTCCGTTTGTCACAGCGGGGGTGCTGCGCAGCAGGTTCACGATCAACTGGAACAAGGATCGCGGCAAGAACCCGGATGGGTCTGAGCGGCTGAATGATTTGCATTACACACTGACGGAGAAACGATCTGCGAGAGAGGCAAGTTGACGTGGTAATGGAAACTTTCTACGAAACTCTGGTTAAAGCCTTGGATACGGCTGGCGAATATAACGCTGCCGATCAGGTTGCTCCGGCTGGGATCCTTTGGACGGATAAAGACCGGCAATGGGAGAAATTGATCCCACTTTTGGCAGAAAGACTGCCGATCTTCTCTCTAGGGATATACAACCTTGAATTCCGTTCCGGACCAGCCTACTGGCTGCGCTGCGTGATTTCGGGATCCTTTCCGGAGATGTTTACTCCTGGTGAGAAAATTCCAATTCTTTACCTGCCAGGTGTTAGCCGGCAGGAGATTCGCGCGGTCGAAGAGTGCCCCCGTCCGCTGCAGCCGCTGGCCGAACTTCAGTATCGCGGTATCCTGTGGAGTCAGAAGAACGGTAAAGACTGGACGGTGGCTGCCTTCCTGCAATCCCGCGAAGGGGGATTGGGAATTGATATAAGCGCCGATCAAGCCACACGCGAGGCCATATTGCGCGCTCTGCCCAAACTAGCCTTCGAGCCGGTTGAACGCTTGCGGCAAAGCGCACCCCTAAAGGCGGCTTTCTTCGACGCTCTCCTGAACCCGGATGAAGCGCGCAGCCTGCTTATCTGGTTGAATAATCCGGCAAGCTACAAACAAGGCCTAAATGAACAGGAATGGCAGGCCTTTTGCAGCATCTGCCAGCAAAAATACGAATTTCATCCTGATAAAGACGGCCAGCTTAATGCAGCCTCTCTCCTCGGCGAGCGGAACGAGGCCTGGGCAACTGTCTGGGAGCGATATAAAGAAGCGCCATTCGCATATACTGTCATCCCGCAATTACTCAACCAGGTTCAACCACCCCAAAGTGAACTATTGGGAAGATCCGAAACCTGGCCGCAGGAGAACGAAGCCGCTGAGGAAGAACTGCGCGACGGATTGGCGGGTCTCTCCAATACGCTGGAAGATGAGGCCCGGAAAAGGATTCGCGAACTGGAAAAGCAGCACAGCGGGCGACGTTACTGGGTCTGGGCATTCCTGGGCAAGTCTCCGCTGGCCATGGCGCTGGAGCACTTATCGAACCTGGCCAGCCTGACGAGCAAATCCCTTACAGGAGCAAAGGCAGAACAAATAGCCTCTGCCTACCTGGACTGGGGCTGGCAGGTTGATTTAGCAGCCATCCGTGCACTGGCAACTGTCACCACCGCCGGCAACCCGGAAAATGAGAAAGCAGTCAAGGTAGCCATTAAGGCTCTTTACAAGGTCTGGTTGGAGAAGGCTGCCAATGGATTTCAGTCATCGGTTGGTGCTTCGGGGTATCCATATCAGCCTCTCGCGCGGACACAATCCGGCTTCTGTGTTTTATTCAGCGATGCCCTACGCATGGATTTGGCCCGCCTGCTGGCAGATGATTTGCAGCAAGCCGGACAGATTGCGACAGTTGGATATCATCTTGCGGCTCTTCCACCGGTCACTTCCACATCCAAGCCGGCTCTGGCTGCACGGCCGGATAAAATTACCGGTGAAGGATCGTTGAACTTGAATCCTGTCCTGGCTGAAAGAGTAACTCCACTTACTGCTGATCTCTACCGCAAGCTCCTGGCAGAGGATGGTTACCAAATTCTCGCCGGTGATGAACTTGGGGATCCCGCTGGCATTGCCTGGACGGAGATTGGCGAGATAGATGCTTATGGTCACCAGCATGGAACACGCGTCGCTGTACATGCGCAAGATGAGCTCAAAGTGATCAAGAACCGCATCCTGGCTTTACTCGATCACGGCTGGAAGCAAGTGACAGTTGTCACCGACCATGGCTGGTTGCTATTGCCGGGAGGCTTGCCCAAAGCGTATCTCCCTGAACACCTGACTCAGATCCGCAAGGGGCGTTGTGCCCGACTTAAACCGGAAGCGTCTACTGACCAACAAACCTTGCCGTGGTTTTGGGATGATAATGTTTCAGTTACCTTTGCTCCTGGTATTGGTTGCTACGAAGCTGCTAAAGAGTATGAGCATGGAGGACTGAGTCCACAGGAATGTGTCACACCGGTTGTCGCTGTTCGAGCCGGCGATACCCAGCCCACGGTCAAGATCGCAGAGATTAAGTGGAAAGGTCTCCGCTGCATTGTCGAAGTAGATAGTGCTTCTCCCGACCTGCGTGTGGATTTACGTACCAGAGCCGGCGATGCCTCGAGCTCACTCCTCCCGGCGACGAAATCCCTGGATAATCTAGTCGCTTCCCTGTTGGTGGAAGATGACGAAAAAGTTGGTAGTTCTGCTTATATCGTTGTACTGGATAATGACGGCAGGCTACTGACGCAAACATCAACGATTGTTGGAGGTTGATATGGCTCTCGATCACCTTGACCAACTGGCAGCAAAGGCTTTCGATGGATTTATCGTTCGCAAGGACCTGGCCCTGCGGTTTCGCGGCCAATACCCTGTCCCTACCTATGTCGGGGAATTCCTGATTGGCAGATATTGCGCCACAACAGACGAGAAAGAAATTGCGGAAGGCTTGCAAACCGTCGAACGACAGATGCGCGAACGCACAGTCAGGCCAGGAGAAGAAGAGCTTTTCAAATCAAGGGCACGCGAGCGCGGTTCGGTCAAGTTAATTGATCTGATCACGACACGATTAGATGCCAGTAGCGATTCCTACCTTGCCACCCTGCCCAGCCTGCATCTATCGGATGTCCGCATTGATGCTGAAATGGTAGCAGCCCACGAGCGCATGTTGACCGGCGGTTTCTATGCGGAAATCACACTTGAGTACGATGCAGCGATCGCGGAGGAAAAATCCGGTAGACCCTTTGGAGTTACCCAGATCCGCCCCATCCAGTTATCGAAAAAAGGTGCGATGGAAAGCATGGCTGAGGGGCGCAAAGCATTTACCACAGAGGAATGGCGCCACTTCCTGCTGCGAAGCATTGGTTTCGAACCGGAGCGGCTTTCCCCGCGTGCACAAGACATCATGTTCCTGCGCATGGTTCCGTTCGTTGAGCGAAATTACAACATGGTCGAGTTGGGTCCGCGAGGAACCGGCAAATCACATCTCTACCAGCAAGTCTCACCCTATTCACATCTGGTTTCTGGCGGTAAGGCAACGGTTGCGCGCATGTTTGTCAATAACGCCAGTGGTCAACGCGGACTGGTGTGCCTGTATGATGTAGTTTGTTTTGACGAAATTTCCGGAATCTCTTTTGACCAAAAAGACGGTGTGAATATCATGAAAGGGTACATGGAGTCGGGGGAATTCAGCCGCGGCCGCGAGAGCATCAGAGCTTTTGGGAGCCTGGTGTTTCTAGGAAACTTTGAAGTGGATGTGGAGCATCAACAACGGATCGGTCATTTGTTTGGCCCGCTTCCCCAGGAAATGAGAAACGATACAGCCTTCATGGATCGTATTCACTCCTTTGTGCCAGGTTGGGATGTACCTAAAATGGATAAATCCCTCTTTTCAGACCATTTTGGCCTGGTCAGTGACTTCCTAGCAGAATGTTTTGAGCAACTGAGAGTGGAAAGCCGGTTGGCTGTCTTACAGAATCGCATCAGCTACGGAAGCGCCCTGAGCGGGAGAGACACGAATGCCGTCAACCATACCGTGAACGGATTGTTGAAATTGCTCTACCCCAATCACGATATGCCCATCCCTGACGAAGATGTCGAGTGGGCAATTAACCTGGCGATGGAATGCCGGAGGCGTGTCAAGGAGCAACAAAAGCGGATCGGAAGTGCTGAATTCCGGAATACACATTTCAGCTATCTTTCCTTGAATGATGGAGTGGAAAAATTCGTTGTCACCCCCGAGTTGCATAGCGAAAAGACCATTGGGAGCGACCCCCTGTCGGCCGGTCAAGTCTGGGCGATCAGTCCTGGAGGACAGGACGAGAATGCGGGGCTATTTCGGGTCGAGGTTAAAGTTGGAACCGGAAATGGAGTGCGTATTGTGAACGTGCCGGCGCCGGGTCCATTTCGAGAAAGTGTGCGGTGTGGAGAACAAAACCTGATTGCACGGTCCCAAGATTTGGTCGGTGATCGTGATCCGCGACAGCATGAGTTTCATATACAGCTTTTGGCATTTGACGCAGCCCGTAGTGGGTCATCCTTGGGATTGGCCGTGCTCCTTTCCATGTCTAGCGGATTGCTCAACAAGAGTCTGAAAGGTGGCCTGATCGTTGTGGGCAACTTAAATCTGGGGGGTGGCATTGACCCTGTCTATAATGCCATCAACGTGGCAGAATTGGCCATTGAAAAAGGCGCGACCACCTTGCTTATCCCAGTTTCTGCGCGACGACAGATGAATGAGCTGACCGATGAAATGGCAACAAAGCTGGTTATCCTTTACTTTGCAGATGCGCGGGAAGCCTTAATTAAAGCTTTGGCGGAGTGAAGAAAGAGAAGGAAGAGGAAAGAATCATGCCGGCCAGGAAAGATTTGAAACCTGCGGAGGAAAATCCCGCCCTACAGACGTTGTCCGATTTTGGGCAGTATAAGTGTCCACTCTGCGGGAAGATGGTCATGGGGTATGAGAAGGAAAATCACGTGAAGGATGCACACCAAGGCAAGTCCGTGGAGTGGAAAGTTTTGAGGGGCTAGGCAAAGCATTCAACGGGAGGATAATCAATGATAATAGGCGGAACACCTGTCCCGAAACGTGAAATTATCAAACTTATAATGCGCATGATCCCGGCCGAGCGAGTTCGGACGGCTTTAAAAATCCAAATTGATACCAACATAGAACAGCGCTTAGAAGATTTTCCTAAAAGCCAATTACTTGAAGTACTTCAAAGTAATGTGGATGGGCAAGCTGCCCTTGAAGAAGCAAAAGCCAATTACCCTTTGACATCTAATCCAACCTTATATTTGATTTCAGTAGGTGCGTGGCCCGATCGTCAGGCACTTGTTGCTAGAACGGTGTTCTTGGCAAATCAAGGGATTGGTGGTGCGTTTTTGTTGAGAAGCGATCATATAATACGTTCAGTTTATATGATTACACCCGTGAGAGAATTTCAAGAGCAGATACCAATTCTTGAGATTCCCCTCGTATATGAGAAAAAGATTGAATACGTGGTATCGGACCCGGATTCAGAAGAATATGGCGAAGTCAAGGTGATTTGTAGTCTAGAAAAGGCGATGATTTGGTATAGCGAAGAGTTTAACCATGCACTCTTGTTATGCGGCGATTTTCCAGCAGTTAAGCCTATTCTTGAATACGGAAGGATAAATTTAGGGATAAGATGGCAGCTTCCTTTCCTTTCAGAAGATATGCTACAAAGATTGGCTGATGGCGCGAATCCAAGAACAGCATCTTTTTCGCGTTTAGAAGACAATCCTGATGACGAGCTTGATGTTCAGACAATGACGATTTCCGATCAGGGTTTAGGAGAAAGCAGATCCTATCAAAGGTTAATACAAGACGAATCGCGCCATCAAACATCTGGGTTTTATTCAACCCATCCCGATCTGGTATTTGGGGGCTTGGGGATCTCGCGCCAATATGGTCGTATTTGGACCCCAGCAAGATTGAGAAAAGACTCATTATTGGCTTTATCAGTTAACCTTATCCAAAAAACCAAGGAAGAACTCGTCAGAGAAGCTGAAGTTAATCTTGGCGGTTTTATTAGCTATTATCGAAACGCTCAAATAACTATTGGTGAGAAAAAAGTTAAAGCATCTATTAGAACCATCTATGAAGAACTGGTTAATGTGGTTATTACTGCACGGCGATCAGCGAACAATGAAAAAGTGCTCGATCCAGAATTTATTTTGAAGCTTATTAGTCAGGCAGAAAACCTGAATTTAATCCCTGGGTTGGAAGTCCACTGCGAAAACTGCGGAAATTATCTGCTTCGGTGCCCCATATGTCTTTATCCATACGAACCGATAATGGAAAATTATCAAATCTCGTTTCAGTGCCCTAATGGCCATCCAGGAATTATACAAGATAATCAAAATGTGGCTTGCGAATGTGGAGCAAATCTAGAAATCACCTTTTCCACCGACATCAGAATTTTTCCGGGTGCAGAGCTAGTGAAATCTTTGCATGAATTTTTAGCCATCCTCGAGAACCAACAGTACGATGGAAGTTTTCTAATTATCGGGAATGTTCTGCGGCTGATACCCAAGAGAAGGGGTGGAATAAATCAGTATCCTTTGAGCAGTTTTAGATATTGGAGAGTTAGGGCACATTTACATCAAAGAAATCCATCCGACATTGAAAAAGAAAAATATCTAAGAGCCCTCAACCGAATAAAGGAAAAGTGCTCGCGTAATGGCTGGCACCCATCGAGGGAAATATGTGATGCTTGCATGAACGAAGCGATTTCCAAAAGAAGAATTTTTACTGGTAATGATATATGCCTGCCACGCATATTCGGCTATGCAATTGATGAGGAATTCAATGGCATTCACCATGGCCGCGAGATTGCTGATATTCGATACCCTGATATTTTAGACGAAACTGGCGAGGGACTAATCCTGGGCATTCATCTAAAGAGTCGGGAACGGCCCAAGAGTCATGGGCTTGGAAGAAGTGTCCCAAGCGTGAAAGCGCTATATACTCAATACTGTTTTTCAGGGTATTTAGCTGCAATGCGGGGAGAAAATTTGAATGTAATTGGAATTTCAGTTCCAAATGATTTAAACGTTGATGTGATTGAGAGTTTTAAATTTCTTGCCAATCAATTAGGCAACCCATTAATTATTCTATCTGAAGATGATTGGGTGAAAATAATGGATGCTGCTATTGAAAAGGCAGAAATTGGCCGGTAGGTCCTTGATGTAAATGATGTAAAAGGGTGAAAATAGAATGGCAACCTACAAACAAATTCAAGAGTGGGTCGCGCAGCATTATGAGTTTGTTCCCAAGGCCTGTTTGAAAGCAGACATGAAGTATAGATCCAATCCTCCAATGCTTAGAATGGCCAGGTGAAGGTAGGGTAACAAATGACGCATTCAAGCTACGTGGTTTTATTAATAAAATTCGTGAAAGAAAAGGGATACGCAACAAGTTTCCTTGGTGGCGATTTGTTTTGTAAACCATGGTTATTTTTCAAAGACATCGAGGATAAACAGCGAGGAGACAAGCTAGAATTAGCCGCCAGTAAACTAACAACGGAAGTTTACATAAGTGCTATAAACAAATCTTACAATTTCTGGCTGGAGGATGGAGATGATCGCTTCACCCCAGTTTTTTGTATGTATCAAGTTTCAAAAAGTAATCGTCCATCTTCAATTATGCTGCAGTTGAAGGATGAAAAGCTGCGAGAGTTCGGAAATTATGGCGTGGTTATTACGAATACCGGGGAATTTGTCAGCCGCCTAAATCGTAATCTTCCAGGATTTTCTTACGGATTGATAGACTACATTGATTATGACAATCTACAAGAAGATAATAACCCATTAAGAAACCCTATTCTCAAAAAAGACCGTAAAACATTCGGTCACCAAAGAGAATTTAGAATATACAATTCGCGGTATGCAATAACTGATCAGATTAATTTTGACGTTCCAACCAAGGAAATTATCCAGCCAAATGGGTTTGGTGCCTCTTTATTTTCCATGGGTAGTTTAGGAGATATTGCCGAGGTCCACACAATAGATGAATTGTTTCATGGATTAGAAGTCAGTGTACAAAACCCGATCAGCAAAAAAGGCATGCCAAAGATACTTTGGTGGGATGGCAATAAATTTCAAGAAATATAATACCAGCTCCTTATCGATGGGAGGAGATTGCTTCTCGATTGCATACTCACGACTTCGAGGGATTGCTAAATTGGACAAATTATGCTAATATGCTGATTAGCGTAATTTATTTTCGGGAGGCATAGCCATGACTTTCGGAGCCTACATTAGCGAGGCAAGAAAGAAGGCGGGTTTAAGCCAAAAAGATTTAGCAGGATCGATAATAAAAGAAGATGGTCTACCAATATCGCCACAATATCTTAATGACATTGAACACGATCGACGAAATCCACCCGGAGAATTTATTTTGAAGCAATTAGCCGATAAACTTGGTTTGTCGATAGACTTTTTGCGCTACCTGTCAGGTCGTCTGTCGCCTGATGATTTTCAGCATACACAAGAACCGGAAAAAGTTGAAGAGGCATTCAAGGCATTTAGAAAAGTCATAAAAGGGGGAAAGTAGAGACGATGAAGTGGATTAGGGATAAGACTGGCCGTTTTTCGCAACGTCCGTTTTATGAGGCCCAAGAGCTTGACTTTGAATGTGAGACTCTTGTGACCACATTTTTGCAGAGTAAGTTTGGCAAAGTATCCTTTCCGCTTACAACTGAAGATTTGACAATTCTGATTGAACAAAATACGTCGGACCTGGATCTCTATGCCGATTTAAAAAAAGAAGGAGACGAGGTTGAAGGGATGACCTTGTTTCTAAGGAAAAATAAACCAAGGGTTCTTATCGACCAGAGATTTTCAGATCAACCAAATCGGGAAAATAGATTGCGCACCACCCTGAGCCATGAGTTAGGGCATGTAAAATTACATGGATTTCTCGTATCGGATCAACAACTTTCTCTTTTCAACACAGATGATGCGACACTAACCATAGTTTGTAAACGCGACACCATACTGAATGCTAGGGAGATAGACTGGATGGAATGGCAGGCAGGATATGCTTCTGGAGCCTATCTGATGCCAGCAACTCCCGTTCGTGAATTAGTCCAACATGAGTTTTTACTCGCCAATGCCCCGAGCATCCAATCTACCTCATCCAAAGTAGGGCTAACCCTCATACATGAAGTGCAAACGCTTTTTCAGGTTTCAGAAGACGCTGCTCGTATCCGCCTGATTAAACTGGGCTACTTGACCAACTCCCAGACCCCCATGTCTCTCTTATAGAGCACTCTTTTAAGGGCTTGACTTTATTATTGTTTAATGATATGCTAATCAGCGTATCCGCATAATTCAGTACTACAATACTATTCCAACCTAAAAAGGAGATCTAGAATGAGCAACTCAAACGATAACAAACACGACGGCCAGGGCCATGACAAGGAATACACAATCATCGTGAATGGCCGGCAGAAGGTGATAACCGCGAAAGAACTGTCATTTGCGGAAATTGTCGCTTTGGCTTTTGACAACCCTCCGTCAGGGCCGAATATTCTTTTCACGGTTACTTATCGAAGGGGAGAGGGCAATAAGCCCGAAGGCACTCTCGTCGAAGGAGAAACCGTCAAAATCAAGGATGGGATGATCTTCAATGTCACAGCAACTGATAAATCGTAGCCCGGATTTACTTCGACTCAGGAACGAAGGCTACAATATCGAGATAAGGGCCGGCCACCTGCTGGTTCGAGACATTCCGTACGTGAACTCCAAAAGAGAAATCAAGTTTGGAGTTCTCGTAACGGAATTAAAGTTGGCGGGTGATGTGACCACAATACCAGACAACCATGTTGCAATGTTTTCCGGAGAACATCCCTGCCACAAAGACGGATCAGAGATAACCCGGATAAAGCATACCAGTGATCGTAAGCAGATCGATAGCGATTTTGCAGTCGATCACTCCTTCTCAAGTAAACCAAGCGGGGGTTATAAGGATTACTATGAGAAGATGATAACTTACATTGCAATCATTTCCAGCCCTGCTCAATCAATCGACCCAAATGTTACTGCACAAACATTTCCTGTGTTTGCTTCCGCTGTTGAAGATGACTCCGTATTCAATTATGTTGATACAGCATCGAGCAGAGCAGGTATCAGCGTAATAAGCAAAAAATTAGAACTTGCGCGAGTCGGTATTGTAGGTATGGGCGGCACCGGATCTTATGTACTAGATTTCGTAGCCAAAACTCCAGTTAGAGAAATCCACATCTTCGATGGGGACAAGTTTTCCCAACACAACGCATTTCGGTCGCCCGGAGCTCCATCCGTAGAAGATTTAGGAAAACACCCGAGCAAGGTGGAATACTTTCGGGAACAATATTCACGAATGCACAAGTTTATTGTCCCCAATGAGGGCTATATCACGGCATCCAATGTCGACCAATTGGCTGGAATGGATTTTGTTTTTCTGTGCTTGGACACAGGGTCAAGCAGAAAACTACTTTTGGAGAAACTAGAAGCATTCAGCGTGCCATTCATCGACGTGGGAATGGGAGTGCAGCAAGAAAATGGTGCATTGGGCGGGATTCTGAGAATCACAGCTAGCACTATGCTTTCGCGCGAAAAGGCGAGGAAGAGAATCCCGGTCTCAGAAGGCGACTACGATAATGTGTATTCCCAAAACATACAAGTTGCGGACCTCAATGCCATTACAGCCGCTCTTGCGGTAATAAAGTGGAAAAAGCTGTTCGGCTTTTACAGAGATCTGGAGAATGAGCTTAACTGTACATATACAATCGATGGAAACAGGATCGACAATGAAGATCAACCATGAAACGTAAGCGGCTTCTCACGCATGAGTTTGTTGAATACATCCCCGATGATTTGAAAGAAGGGATTATCTATATATCCATCCAATTCGCAACAGCGGTCCACAAATGCTGTTGTGGATGCGGAAATGAAGTTGTTACTCCGCTTAGTCCAACCGATTGGCAGTTGACGTTTGATGGTCAATCGGTTTCCCTTCATCCGTCCATTGGGAACTGGAGTTTCGAATGTAACTCTCACTACTTGATTATCCGTAACAAGGTGCAATGGGTTCGACAATTATCTCTGTATGATATTAAGATAGGAAGAGATCAGGATCGTTCTGCAAAATCAATGTATTACGAAAAAGGTAACATGACAGCTACTAGCAACGACCTTTTTTCAAGCCTGGGAGAATGGTGGCATAAGGCATCGAGGGGAAGGCGCTGGCAAAAGCCAAAGAAGTAACGATGCTTTTGTGACTACGCGTTCTTATAAAGTAACGATGAAGTAAGGAGGATTCCGTGGAAAATTATCCAGAACGTGTCCATTATTTCATTGAGAAATATTCAATGCTTGTGGAATACTCAGAGCGATTGATTTTTCCCAAATATCTTCGGGACCTACCTGAAGATTCAAAGCATTGGTCAAAGCCCAGGAAATTCATCCATAGACTCTCCCATCCCTTCTCGATTGGAAGTGGTAGTTTCGGCGAAACGATGGGCTTCTTTGTTTTGATTTTCCTGGCACAGGTAAACTTGGGCTGGGGTGTAATGTTTCTAGCACCGGTTTTATTTCAAATTCCATCCCTGTTTTCCGAATCGGTACTTGGAAGTTTGATTTCGGTGATATTGGCAATTATCTTTGCTACCCCTTTGGTTCTTGTTACATATTACTGGTGGCTCACCATCTTCACAGGTAAAAAAATCCGTCCGCTGTCTCGATTTGTGTTATTGGCTCTAGAATTAATATTTGTCTGGATCTTCAGCGAAGCAATCAGATCAACAAATCCTGGAGCGCACTTAATTAATTCTATTTCGGATATCCCATCTTTTCTCGTTTCATACATTTTCTTCTTGATCCCATCAACCAGTTATATCCTTATACTTGTAGCAGAGACTCTTGGACAAATCTTGCAAACGATAGCGGCTATCTCACATAGCATGCGATCAATGCATGATCCATTACCACTGAAATATGTAGAGAAATTGTCGATTGATGAAATTCCCGACTCAACCGGAAAGCAGACATGGAAAATAAACTCGTTGTCGTTGCACGAAATACAGACTCTCCGCAAGTGGGCAGAAGCGAATCGAGAATCTACGGATAAGCGAACTCTTCCAACAATAGTAGTTATTGGTTTCTTCGCTTTGCTGGCGAGTAGTGAGACTATTAGGTTATCAATTATTGAGCCGGTAGTTCGTTTTTGGTGGGGAGGTTTAGTATTCTTCTGGTATGTGATTAAATCAAAACCGTCATTGATGTTTTCCTGGCAATATGTCGGCGCCACTATGATAATAGTTTTAACCCTTACTCTGTCGGTTTATTTGTTGAAAATGTTTTCGCGTCTCTTTAGAAACTTAGCTGTACAAAGCCTGGTTATTGAGGCCTGTATTCTCGCAGAGAATTCCCACAATGAGTATTATTCAAAAGTGGATGAGAGCATCTCATCACACCGCATGAGCGGCTTCTGGGGATTTGTTCAGTCCGTGATTGACGCGATTCGATAATAGAATTTTGTGGTCGATTTCTTTTTTCAAAACAAATCCATGAAAACAAAACGCTTTCTTTGTGTAGTAGTTAACCTTTTATTTTCACGATTTGTTTTCAAGGCCAATGCCTCCATTGGTCTATAACCTGTTTTTATCAAAATGGGTTAATGGCTTATTAGCCCCAGATTTCGGACCTTCCCCTACGCAAAATTCATCTACCTCCCATCCATCCTCACCTCAGCTGTTCCCGTGACCTTATAGACCCCCTCGAACGGCAATATACCAAGGATCAAGGAAGACAAATCCGCGGACACAGATACCGACATCACATGTGTCGCCGCATCCACGCTGATCCCAGTTACCGCCACCCCAATGTGCCGGCTTTGCAGGAATATAAAATTCACCGAGGCCTAGTTCTGAGTGGTGGCATACACATCTGGCAGGATGCAGGGATTCAGACAGAGGAGATCTCTGCGCACGGGGGAGCTAGGAGTCAGAGCGCTGGGTCTCACTAGAATCTTTTATTAGCCGACCTTTGCAGAGACTGCTTCCACTGTTTCCTAAATTCCACCCAGGAGATTGTCCGATTATTTTTCAAAACCACTCAGCAGGACTAAGGTTCTTGCGCGGCACGAATCAGAGATGTGGACCGGTAGGCTGCCTATGCCGTCCATGAGGCCGATGACTTGGTGGTCAGGGTAGCTCTGCCATACTTCCGGCAGCCACCTAAACCGCGAGGCCAAGCCTTCAGCCTTGCTGAGATTCATACCTCCACCGAGGGCACATGCAAAAAAGAGCGTCCCGGCGTCGAGGTCCACCGTTTACCAAGCATTTCCGGCAAACAGCAGGACGTGCACGTCGCCACTGGAGGAATGGAGAGCGTGCGTGATTGCCTTGGCTGCTTTGAGAGGTGGGTCATCCACCTATTTCTCGAACCAATCTCCTCCTAGTATCTTCCCCTGCTCCACAAAAAATCGTCTCACATTATCCCCGGGCAAGTCTGCCAACATCTCCGGTTGGAGGTCCCGGTCGGCATTGTCGAATTGCAATAGCCCTTCGAGCGCCATAAGCGGGAAATCGCGCACCTGCGGGTATTTACGTTCCCCGGCACTCAACAATTCCGGGAATGGGATCTGCTGGGATATGATGTATAGGTCGTAGAAATCTTCCCTGCTGCCGCACCCGATGACGGCATCCAGTTTCATCAAGCCGATATCCAACAGGGAAGCGAGGCCGATTCTTTCGACCATCTGGACTGGTTCAAGCAACGGGTACCCGTAACTAAAAAAGCCTACAAGCAGCCCATCTACCAGCAATAACAGGTCACCGTCCATGTTTTCGATGACCTGCGCGTGACAAGCAGAAAAGGAATGAATCAATTCCTGGCGGGCGCGGGCATGAACTTCATCGGTCTCTGAAAAGAAATCCAGATCCCCAGAATGACGATGACCCAATCGCAAGGCCAGTGCCCGCCCGCCAGATAGAATCGCGTCGCGAAAGCCTTCCTGCCAATCCAGGCCAGCGATTCGCGTATGGTTGGGCAAACTGTTTCCCAATGAGGTGATTCTAATATGGCCATATCAGGGCGGGTTTGGGCAGAGTCTCAACTACATTTAGCAGGACGCACCACAGTCGGTAGCGGCGCTGGGGGAGTCGCCGCGTACCGGCTTCGGAAAGCCAGCGCTGGACGCGGGCCTGTCCGTAGTATCGTAGGAGCCAATGCACTTCGTCCTGATTCCCATAGGCTAGCAGACGTTCGATGACCAAATCACTGTCGCGTTCCGGGTCAAGACAGTCGAAGTCGTATTCCTGAAAGAATGGCAGGGTGGTTTCGGGAATGGATTGCACGAAAGAATTATTCAACACACGATTTAATTTTCCTCCCCATCGTCCTTATCAAAAGACTGGCTGTCTGACTTTGCTGAGTTTAATTTGACCACCGGGGAGGTAACAGGGAGGAAATTGCATCGGGGAAGCGGCGCGAAAAAAACGACCATAAAAAAACCAGATTATGATTCAAAACAAGATGATTGATGTCTTGGCGTTTAGAAACCAAGAGGATCTTCTGCAGCTGAACTTCCCGGGAATTCGATTAGGAGTGTTGCTATGTCTCGAAAGAAAGCCTTGTTAAAATTTCTTTTGATCTCGACCTGTATCGTGTTCCCGTTGATATTTTTGGGAGTTGTGGCGGTACTGGCTGCCTATATTGGCCCGAATCGGACTGTGACGACTACCACCTGGGAGAGACAGTACTGTAACTATCGCGCCTCAATCACATCTCCTGCAGGCTCCTGCTATCTTAATTTGTACGATTCTCCTGGCAGTTGCCCATCTACTTCGAGCGTGGCTGATTTATTTCAGCCCGGACCACTAAGTTGCGGATCGTCCTGGCCAGGGACTTGCGGCGCCGGTCTATCCTGTAACATAACCCTCCTCACCGACAGCACTCAAAGTTGCTCGAGCGGAGAGACAGGATGCACCCAGACAACGAGCACCACTACGTATCCACCCGCAACCGTAAGCGGAACGACAGCTTGTACATTGCCAGGTAATGCGGGTTGGTGCAGGGGGACGGCGACCCTCAACCTTTCCGGCAATGAGCCGCTTGCTCCAGGCTACAGCCTCACAATATTTGAGGGCAGCCCAGGTATATTGTGCAGTGCGCCTGCGTGTGCCTGGGCCTTCCCGGAAGGCAATACCAGCCTTAATTACTGGGTGCATTCTACCTTTGGGGATACATCTACGATGTCATCTGCCTCGATGTTGGTGGATAGCATGCCCCCAACCGTGACGCTCACCATTCCACCCCCAAATGGCGCAAATGGGTGGTTCGTATCGTCAGCGACCGCCAGTGCCTCAGCAACCGATGCCACATCGGGCGTGTCGAGCGTGAGTATTAACGGTGGGGGAAACACTTTCTTTGTATCGGCAGACGGGATATACGGGTTGACCGCAACTGCATCTGACAATGCAGGAAATACATCTACAGCAACCGGGACGATGAAGCTGGACACGACCATTCCGACATTTATGCTCTCGGTCAGCGGCACGTCCGGAGCAGGTGGGTGGTATGTGTCGTCCGTTCATATAAACTCAGGCGCTGTAGATGTCACCTCTGGACTAGGCAGCGTGCAGTATTCCGTGGATGGCGGTGCATTACAGGCCGGCAGTTCTGTAACAATCTCCACAGATGGAACACATACGGTTTCGTTCAAGGCCATTGACAATGCCGGCAATATGTCTACCTCGTCAACGCAGACCGTCAAAGTGGACGCGACTGGTCCAGCCATCGCTGTCACTCTACCTCCTGCCGATGGTTCAGGAGGCTGGTATAAAACAGCCCCTGTTACGGTGACTGCATCGGCAAGTGATGCCATCTCTGGGCTGAGCAGCACCCAATACTCTGTAGACGGCGGCACGCTGCAAGCCGGTAGTTCTGCGCTTATTTCCACAGATGGGATGCATACGGTTTCGTTCAGAGCCGTCGACAACGCCGGCAATATAACTACTTCGTCAATGCAAATTGTTAATGTGGACACAGTTGTTCCGACGTTTGCGCTCTCGGTTAGCGGAACGTCCGGATCAGGGGGCTGGTATGTATCCTCAATCAATGTAGATTCAGGGGTTGCAGACACCACCTCTGGGCTGGGTAACGTGCAGCATTCTGTGGACGGCGGCGCATTTCAGGCCGGCAGTTCTGCCACGATCTCCGCAGATGGAACACATACAGTCTCGTTTCAGGCCACCGATAACGCAGGTAACATGTCTACTTCGCTAACGCAGACTGTTAAAGTAGACACAACTGTCCCAACATTTTCACCCTCAGTTAGCGGGACATCTGGTGCAAATGGTTGGTATGTTTCGCCGATTCAAGTAAACTCAGGCGTTGCAGATGCTGCTTCCGGACTAGGGAGCATACAGTATTCCTTGGATGGCGGCGCATTTCAGGCCAGCAGTTCTGTAACGATCTCCACAGATGGACCGCATACGGTTTCGTTTCAGGCCGTTGATAATGCCGGTAACGCAGCTACTTCGCCAACGCAAACCATCAATATTGACATGACCGGGCCGGCCATCACGGTCACTTTACCTACTGCTGATGGTTTAGATGGATGGTATAAAACAACCCCTGTGACGGTGGCTGCATTGGCGAACGATGCCACTTCTGGGCTGAGCAGCCTTCGGTACTCTGTCGACGGCGGAGCGCAACAGGCCGGCACTTCTGCGCTCATTTCAACAGATGGAACGCATACGGTTTCGTTTATAGGTGTGGACAATGCTGGCAACACAACAACTTCGTCAACGCAGACTGTAAAGGTGGACACGACCGGGCCGGCCATCGCTGTCACTCTACCGTCTGCCGATGGCTTAGGTGGGTGGTATAAAACAGTCCCTGTGACGGTGACTGCATTGGCAAGCGATGCCACCTCTGGGCTGAGTAGCATTCAGTACTCTGTAGACGGCGGCGCGCTACAGGCCGGCAGTTCTGCGCTCATTTCCACAGATGGAACGCATACAGTTTCGTTTAGAGCCGTCGACAATGCCGGTAACATGTCTACCTCGTCAACGCAAACTGTCAAAGTAGACACGACCGGGCCGGCGATCACTTCGACAACCATTGGGACGATGGGTGGGGGAGGGTGGTTCATCACTACGGCTCAAGTGTTAGGGTCAGCAACCGACGCAACCTCCGGCCTTGCAGGTATCCAATATTCCATTGATGGTGGTAGTTGGCAATCAGCCCCAATACAGGTTGGCGATGGAACCTTCAACGTCCAAATTCGTGCAACTGATGTTGCGAGCAACACGACGACCAATACAGTCGTCGTGAAAGTGGACATTGTAAGGCCAGCATCACTTTTTGTCAGCCCGCCAGAAGGCACATCTGCTGTGGCCGCTGGTGACTTTACGATGACCGGTCACACCGTGGATGTCGATAGTGGACCCCAAGCTGCTGAGGTCTCAATTGATAATGGAGCGAACTGGCAGGCTCTGCCCGCTATAGATTCGGCGGGAAACTGGTCGTTCGTCTGGGACACAACGGGTGTTGCTAATGGCACATATACAGTCTTTGTGCGTGCTACCGACCTGGCCGGAAATCAGGAGCATACTGCGAAGGTTACCGTTATTGTTTCAAACCAGGCTCCCTTTATAAAGATAGCAGCTGAATGGTGGATCTGGGAGGCAGGACAGTTGGTCGTTGAAGAGGGGTCTTCGCCGATTAGTGGCTTGACGATTACGGTATCGGATCCAAAGGGACGCTGGCCTAATAGGGTATGGAGTTATTATGCAAGTCAGATACCCGGCAGCGTGTCATGGGACAGGCACTTTGGTGAAACGATCGCGCCATCTGGCAATTATGACGTAAAGGCGACGGTCTGCGACATATACGATAGCTGTTCGAACGCATACGGGATAATCAAGATACCCTATCCGTCCACGCCAACCCCGACTCCAGTCGCTTCTCAAACACCAGCTCGAACGCCTGCCCCGACGCAAGAATTTCCGACAGAAGAGCCCACAAAACAGGTTGTTGTGGTTGTTCCGGTATCTACGCCAGCAATTGTTAAAGTCCTTGAACATCCACCTGTGGGACCGGCGAAGCCCCAGTTTGCGCCAAAAGCGTTCTTACAACCGAGATACTTGTTTCCAACTATCGGGATGGTTTCCCTTTTTATTGCCCTTGCAGCGACACGTTTGACTGATAAACGGCCCAGGGCCATCAGGCAACTGGCACAGTCGTTAAAAGAATATGGTCAACAGACCAATCGTTTCAATCCTTAATCAATTTTGAACTTGGAGGTGTTCCTATGGGAAATGTAATGGATGTAATCATTGTGGTAACCGTCGTCGGCGCAGTAATCTTCTTCGGCGCACTGATCAGCATCGGCAACGAACGCCAGAGAAAGGCAATTGATCTGCTCAGGCGCGAGGCGGATGATTATTTCAAACAGGACCTGCGTCTCAAGCGTGGCGCGGCTGCCCAGGCGGTCAAGATCGAGGTTCCAGCATCCTGGCTGTCTACAGTATTTTCAAAGGCGTTCGGGGAGACATTGGCGTTGACGGTGGATCATTACGTCACCGAGCCTGATTGCCTGGTCGCCCTTGATTCTGTCGGACGTAATATCCTCTTTACTACCGTTCCACCAGACAACCTGAAGAGAATGTCGAGGGGACACAAACAGTCTCGTCTCGGGGTCGGTCATCCGTTGCTGCCCCTTCGCCGCGGGCTTGTTGTCACCGAACTTAACATTTTGAACACAACGCCTTTATTCGACCTCGAGTTGCCCATTGCTTGGAAGAAGTTGACTGGGGGACAGGACACCCTGGCCGACCAGCTATGGGCGTACACTAATTTCTAGCCAACAAAGAAGCTTTGAAAAAACCCTCCCCGCCAGTCTTTACTCCCTGGCGGGGAGGGTGATTTTTATTGATAAAGGTAATTGTTTAGTTACAAATGTATAAACTGCGCATAGCCACTATGGCAGAACAGATTACACTATTTATTTCCGATCCAAGAAAAAACAACATCGAAATATCTTAGGGAAGAACGCTCTGGGGTGGGGGATTTGAGTCGATCTTGAGGAACTGTACTGTTCAACTGACCGAAAAGGAAGCAATTTCTAAGAAAATCAGGTCACCCTATCCGCAGATCCAGATGAAACTTGGCAAGCTGGCTGCATCAGCCGAACCCGGTTGAATTCGTTGTCACTTATTCCCTGCCTTCGCAAAAAATCGGCAGGACTCCTGGAACCGTCTGGGATAAATTGCGATCGTCATCTCTTGGGATGAAAAACCAAGCGCTTCAAAGGCGAGGGAGCATTGTCTTCTTGCCTAGATCAAACGCGGGCGCGAGAGCGATACTCCGAAAATCAGTCCGACGATAAAGGCGACCAACAGTAGAATGATGATTGTTTCTATGCTTACTTGGATCATATCGACCTCCTTATCAGATGAGTCCGGAGTGGCAAGGTCGGAGAGAGAGGGCCAGGTACTGAATCGCGAGTGGCCCCGGTAACGTTTCTACGGGTCTTCAACATTGTGCCGGTAACAATATAGATCAAGACTCCTATCACAGTGACGAAGATGAAGATGGTGATGATGGCGGTGATCATCTGGACCTCTTTCTGTAGCTGAACACACAGGTTACATCCGCAAGTTGGGTTAGGATTTTCTGAATGAGTTTGCTGATAGTACTATTATTGATAGTGAGTTCATTCAGAAAGTAGGGGATGTAAGAGCTTGGTATTAAGACGCAGAGAGATTCTTCCGCAGCGGCCTCCGTGAAAAGAAACGTGCGAAATCAAGAGTTCGGCAATTTACTTGTTACCCAAGGAAACCGATCGTATTTAAAACCGCATTCATGGCAGGTGGTTGTATGTGGATACTCTAAAAGGTCATCTGCGCTGATTGGCTTTTTACATATTTGGCAACGACCATAAGTTCCTCGGTCGACTTCTCGGATCGCCTTTTTTAATTGTCTTAAATTCTTTTTTGGATCATCGTTATTGCCAAATAATTCAAGCTGTTCTTCAGCTTGTTCGAGGAATTCTTTAATAAACATGTCTACCTCCTTGATTTTTCCAAATTTGGAATACGAGAAAGGCAAAAGATGACCTCTATCTTGCATAACTAGTTACAACTTTCAGTTTAGCGCGTACCAAATGGGTACAAAGTTCCAGGGAGATGAATTCTACCGATATTGACTGATCGATTGTTAGGATGGCAAAGGATGGTAAAAATCCATGTTGCACACCTCGGCCTGTAACATAGACTGCACCTGGGTTTATCACAAGTGTGTCATTTTGGCGCTCGATAAAGGACTTATGCAGGTGGCCGCAAAAGATGATGTCTGGCCGCTCAGAGATAAATGATTTATAGAGGTCTTGGGCATAACCGTTCCACCAACGTAGGCCTAAGCCTAAATATCCCAAAGCCTTATTGACAACTTTGCTTGGGTATTCTTTTCTCCAAGGTCGATCTCCATGTGTAAGGATGATAGTTTTTCTATCTACCACGATCTTCTCGAACTGTCGTAGACCCCTTATGCGATGATCTGCGTCGCCTTTCACAGCAATTGTGGGGGCAATTTCGTTTAACTGCCCGAGAACCCGTTCCACCGAGATATCCCCAGTATGGCAAATAAAGTCATATTTTCCTCGGTTCAGTGTCTCCAGGAGAGGCGTTGGCAAGCTAGACAAACGGTCACCGACGTGAGAATCTGAAATTACTGGAAATTTATACATATCTACCTGATGCCCAAATTAAAATTTTGTTGTGTGATGTGTGGCCTCTGTTCGCTTAGCGCCTTACATATTCCAGGGCGACCAAATAGAGCAGCAGGATGAAGAACCCGATCATAACTGCTGTTAGAAGCCGAACCAGATCTGTTTGGTTGATTTCTGCAATCAGCCGCAAGACGGTGATCCCGAACGAGAGCAAGGTTACGAAAGTGACAACTGCTTGAAGAGCTATTTTTTTGTCTTTCATTTTTACCTCCTGGGTGGGGTAAGTATTAACCATTATCATACAACAATAAATAATAATGTCAAGTCATATAAGCAACATGTTATATATGATTTGCTAAACTGGCAATATCTGGAATCACTTACAGCATGACATATTTTACTATTTGCCTTTTTGAATATTTTATTATATAATAGGAATGAATAAAGAAAGGAGATCTATCCTATGAAACGAGTCAATAGAGAGTTAACCGCTCAAACAGAAAGTGAACAGTATAAATTTGGTGTTTTATTGCACAAGTTAAGGGGAGAAAAAATGATAACTCAACTTGATCTGGCTGTGAACGTAGGAAGATCCCCGAGTGACATCAGTCGTTGGGAAAAGGGTATACGCAAGTCTCTGCCCGATCGGAATACAGTGATCGCTTTAGCAAATTCGTTGAAGTTAAGTGTTTCTGATAAAAATCGGTTACTACAAGCTGCTGGTTATGAAATACCTGTATCCGATAAGGGAGTGGATCTCGCTAATCCAGCGATCATGAAAATCGTTGATATGATTGCATCCACTGAAATGCCTCCAGATAGGATGAGAGCCTTTGAGAAAGATATTTGTGGTTTTGTTGAGACCTGGAAAAAATATATAGATTTGAGTAATATTTATGATGATGGTGCGCAAGAGAAAGGATATAGGGCGCTTCTTGACGTGGAGTTCCCAAATATTATTGATGGCTTTAGAATTCGTTTGTCACATGCTTTGGGTAAAAGTTACAAGCACCAAGGAAGGTTCCAAGAGGCCATTCAGTGGTATAAGCAGGCTCTATTTATAGCAAATAGAATTAATAATCAAAATTGGATGGCTGAATTAGAGTCGTGTTTAGGGGATGCTTGTCGCGACATGAACGAATCTATTGCTCGTCAACATTACAAAATTTCCGCCCAAATCTTCGACGAAATGCTGAACGATAAAGTAAGCAGCGTTCGGAACCGCAGAAAACTGGCGAGCGTGGATCTCCTGATAGGGACAAAAACAACCGATTTTGACTCTCTTGTTATATTAAATGAATGTAAACAGGAGCTGGAAAACTTACTTCTAAATAAGCCAATGGAAACTTCTCGGCAGCAAATTAAAGTGGAGCTGTGCCAGACTCTTTATCTTATCGGTTGGACATATAGTTTGGAGGGAAAAGCTAAGAAGGGGATTGAAGTTCGGCAAGAGGGCCTACAGTTAGCTAATGAACTGAAAAATGAATACCTTATTACTCAAGGCTATCATTATTTGGGAGATGACTATGATAATATCGATGAGTTAGACGGGGCAGAAGAGAATTATCGTAACGCCCTGGCACATTGTATTCGGATCGAAAATCCAAGAAGACGGGGACGTGAAGAAAGTAACATCTATAGAGGCTTGGGATCCACACTGGCCAAACAAGATCATAGGCGGAAAGATGCTCAAGAAGCCTTCAAGAATAGCTTAAATTGTAGCCCAAATGACAATCGTTTGATTGCAATGAATCAAAACGAATATGGGGTTTTTTTAACAGATACTGGCGACATTCTGTCAGCAATCGACGCGCTTAACGATGCAAGAAATCTTTTTGAAGTAATCGGGAACAAGTATTATAGAATAACGGCCACAATGAATCTTGTAGAAGCCTATTGTAAAAAGGGAGATTTGGTTACAGCAAAGAAACATGCAGAGTCAGCCTTAATTGAAGCCCGCAAAATTGAAACTACGCGTCTTATAATTCCAGCTTTAGAGAAATATGTTTATATAGATATTCTTTCGGTAGAAGAGTCCAAGGGGGCATTGGATGAACTTAAGGAATTTGGTGAGCTTTGCAGCCAAATACGGGACACAAATAGTCTTGATGGGAATAAAAGAATCCTCACTAGTCGTGTTACGAGTTTGATTGAGCTAAAACTTTATGATAAGGCGATTGGTTTAGCATCTTCTCTTATTGATTTCTTCGAGGGATCGAAAGACCCTATAGTGGAAGACTTTCGCCGCGCATTGGTGGAAGCAAGAATCCGAGCAGCTACTTTGAAAGACCGTGAGGAAAAGACTAATAAAAACGTGAGATTGCCAGATATTGAGAATAAGATTGATTGACCCCCATAAAAACAACTTACCCTTTAAGCGGTATGGGGCGGTGAACTTGAAGAACCGTCCGTCTTTACCAGGGCAGGTTACTCTTGGTATACCCAAGGGCTTAAAACATTTGACAGGCTATTTGTCGGTGGGAGGTCCGTCCCAATCGCGGCTAACTAATCCATCAAATATCTCTTGTTCAATGCAAGGTATTACGCACGCCAGACACCGAACTCGAAGAATCAAATAAAATCAAAGAGTCAAAGCTGATAAGTTCGGGTATTGACGTTAATATCCAATTATCTTATAAGATTGTTACCCCAATTTGTGCAAGACCAGTTAATGAGAGTGGCCCATTGGACCTAATGAAAAGCAGGCAAACTGGAGGGCTGTAGAATATGACATCAATAAAGGATCGAATTATTGTAGCTTTAGATGTGGATACTGAGAGGGAGGCTGTTGATCTCGTCACTGAACTGGGTCAGCATGTCTGGGGATTTAAAGTCGGCTTGGAATTGCTCAATTCAGTCGGCATCAATATCGTGCATAGGATATCCACTCTTGGGACCCAGGTGTTATTGGATGGCAAATTTAATGATATTCCAAGTACCGTAGCCGGCGCGGCAAGGGCGGTGACTAGGCTTGCAGTGAGAATGTTCACAGTTCATACGTTAGGAGGCCTCGATATGATGAAAGCCGCAGTCGAAGCGACGGGTACAGAAGCAGCACGGTTGGGCATCGACCGACCTCTTATATTAGGGGTTACCGTGCTGACCAGCCTTGACCGAACTATGCTCAACAAGGAATTACGGGTTCCTGGAAGTGTGGAAACTCAAGTTACTCACTTAGCGGGGCTTGCTGATAGAGCAGGACTTGACGGCGTTGTGGCATCTCCAAATGAAATTGAACAGATTCGGGCAATTACAGCAGGGCGATTGCTTATCTTAACACCAGGTGTCCGTCCAAGTTGGGCAGGTGTAAATGACCAGAAAAGGGTGTTGACACCATCCGAAGCTATCTTCAGAGGTTCTTCGTATCTGGTCATTGGACGCCCAATTACGAAGCCACCAGCAGACATCGGGTCGCGCATAGATGCAGTAAAACGGATCGTGCAGGAAATCTCAATTGGCATGGCAAACTAGGAGAACTGACAAATGTATCCAGAAACAAAACAGGCGTTGGCCATAAGTCTCTTACAAATAGATGCCATCCGGTTCGGGCAATTCAGGCTTAAACTGCACGAGAAGCATCCTGAGGCTCCATTATCCCCAATCTATATAGATCTCCGGCGCCTTAGATCGTTTCCAAGAACGATGGATGATACTGTTCGGATGTATATTGAGCTTGCTGCTGGTCTTAAGTTCGACTGCTACGCTGATGTCCCAACTGCAGCAACGCCGATCGTTGCGGTTCTTTCACACGAGACCAGGATCCCTATGATAACGCCACGGACGGGTCAAAAAAGCCGCGGGATCGGATCCTCCATCGATGGGGCATTTAAAAAGAATCAGGTTGCGCTTTTAGTAGATGATCTCGTCACCTACGCAGATAGTAAGCTGGAGGCCATAGCAGTCCTTGAGGCCAATGGACTGACGGTGCGAGACGTTGTAGTACTACTTAACCGCAATCAGGGTGGGTCCGAAGAGTTGAATAAGCACGGTTATTCATGCCATGCAGCTTTTGGTTTGAGAGAGTTGATTGATTTCTATTACACCTCCAAGATGATTACTGAAGAAAACTATTCCCGAACCAATGAGTACCTGGACACTTCTGGTTTTACCAGGCAGCCGGTTTAATAATGATCAGAACCCTAGGTCTTTAAAACGTTTACTAGGTCATTTAACTCATCCTCTTCTTTAATTTTCGATGGTTCTATTTCTATAGAAGGTTTACCTTCTTTAGAATTATTTGACAATTTCCTTTGGGACAGTTTCCAGGAAATCGGGTTCGTCTGCCGTTTCGAGAAACCTATGGATGGTCTCGTCGAATTCAGTGAGGACAGATCCATAAAGTTGACGGAACATCTTTTTTTGGTTAAACTATAACTTGTGATAATTGACGTTCTCACAAGTTATATGGTAAAATCAAGAAAAGGAGACACCAATCCATGGCCAAGAAAATTTCAACCGATTCCCAGAGTCATATTTCACCTTTCGAGCAAATCAAAAAGATCAACCCCCAGACCGGGGATGAATTCTGGTCGTCCCGCGATTTCGCCGCTGTATTGGGTTACGCTGATTATCGCAATTTTGAAGACGTGATCGAGAAAGCCAAATTGGCTTGCAAGAATAGCGGGCACAATCTCGAGGATCATTTCGGTGAGGTTACCGATATGATCGCCCTCGGAAAAGGCGCCAAGCGGCCGGTCAAGACCATCCTCATGTCTCGCTACGCTTGCTATCTGGCCATCCAGAATGCCGACCCGAGAAAGGAAATCGTCGCCTTAGGCCAAACCTATTTTGCCGTACAAACCAGAAAACAAGAGCTCGCCGAACAGCAGCTCCTGGAATCCGATCGGCGCCTGCTCTTGCGGGATGAGCTGAAACAGCATAATTCCAAACTTGCTGATGCTGCCAAAGACGCTGGCGTCACAGAGCCCATCGACTACGCCATTTTCCAAAACCACGGTTACCGGGGGTTATACAACGGCCTGGACCAGGCTGGAATTCATCGCCGGAAAGGCTTGAAGAAGAGCCAGAAGATCCTTGACCATATGGGTAGCGCCGAGTTGGCGGCTAATTTGTTCAGAGCGACTCAAGCTGAGGAGAAATTGCGCCGGGACAAGGTTCAGGGCAAGGCCGGAGCCAACGCCACCCATTTTGCCGTGGGCGCCAAGGTTCGCCAGACGATCAAGGAGCTGGGCGGTACGATGCCGGAGGATTTGCCAACAGCCGACAGCATAAAGAAACTCGAAACCAAACGCTCGAAACAAATTGGCAGCACAGATGCGGTCGAAGAGAAGGAAGATTGACTGCCCGATGAAGGGAAACCATGATGAATAACAGCCTGGTTGTCATGCGGGCCAATGACGAGAGTCTATTTTCTAGCGAGGTCCTGGACTACGCGCACATCTTTGAGATCCCCCAGGTCCCGCCCGAGGTGATTGCCGGGTGGATTGCACGGGCGGTCGGACTGGCATCAGAGCACACACGCCGGAACTACCGGGCGGATATCGCAGACTTCGAGGCCTGGCGGAAGGGCCGGCAGGTCACGCGTGGCCTGGTAGAGGAGTACCTTCAATTCCGGGGCGGCGCAGGAGCAGACCATGAACTGTCGCCCACGTACCGCCGGCGCATCCTTGCCGCGTTGCGCTGGTGGATTCGCTGCATCCGGGAACAGGTCCAGGAGATGCAGATCCAATCGGCTCTCTGGCCTTGGAAATACGAGTTGCTGAGCCAGCTGGACCTGGCCGCCCAAGTAAAAGGCCCGCGTGGCCAACGCAAGGAGGCAGCACGGGCCGGCCGGCACCTCGGGGACGAAGAAGCCCTCAGCCTCCTGGAGACGTGTCTGCGGGACCCTGACGAAAAGCACGGGATGCGTGACCTGGCCATGATCGCGGTGGCAATTGCAGCCGGCCCGCGTGTCCACGAGACGGTCGGGATCGCCCTAACAGACGTCAGCGAAGAAACGGATGCCGAGGGTCTGGCTTACCGGATTAATATCATCGGCAAAGGTGACAAACAGGGTGATCTCCTGATCGTTGGGATTGCAGCCCAATATCTGAAACTTTGGTTGGACCTGCGTGGAAATGAGTCGGGGGGTGTATTTTGTCCGATCAACCAGTGGGGGCGTTTCCGCAAGGTCAAGGGGGGCGAAGCGCTGAAGGCCATGACTACCGAGGCGGCACGCCTGATCCTGGCTGAGCGGTGTGCCCAGGCTGGCATTACCAAGCGGACGACCTGGCATGATTTTCGGCGCACATTAATCGGCAACCTGATCCGGCAAGACATCGGGATCGCCCAGCGGACCGCCCGCCATGCCAATGTCACGATGACGGCAAAATACGACCGCAGGCCTGACGAGGAAGCAAAGGAAGCCCTGCGGAAGGAACTGGACAGATTGCAGCGGTCCGGAGCGCACCGTTAGATCTATCATTGCCAAAGCATTCATGCCCAATCTGGTATGCCATGGAGAATATGGCATGGTCGCGGATTAATGCCAGCGAGCTCTGTTCGCAGGCATGCAGGGGTCGAGTCATTGGTTTCGGGCAACCCGGCTTCTTCACTATGCGCTCGCACACGCGGGTCATTGCTTTACCTCAAGACATGGCCTTCTACGAACATTTCTGCCGTGTTTTTGGATGTGGTTTAGTCCGGAATCTCGTATGTAAGCGCTCCTGGGGCTTCCTGGAGCTTTTTTTCACTCTAATGTAGGTATCCAAGTTCCTTCCAATCCGTCAGGGCAAATCTAATCTGAACAACTCAACCTTTGAAGCATTATCGCTGTAGACACAATAAACAAGGTAGCAAAGGCCTGCTGAATTAATCCCATTGCCCCTATTTGGGCTATTCTTAGTAGCTCGCTCGAGGCGGCGTGGATTCTAGATCGGACAATATCTGCTCGAACGTAATCAGGGCTGTGCTTTCTCCCTTCGCAGTCGTGATAACTGGTAGCGTAAAACCACGTCGCGCAAATAAAGCAAGTTTAGTCCTCCGGGGTTTTGGGTTGGATAACTGCACCAGCACCCCCCTGTTCTGTATTTGTCAATTGGTTTGTTCAACGACTAAAGAACAAACCGGCGCGAGAAAAACCATTCGTGATCTCCCCAGTTAGAATAAATTGGTTGTGTTCGATTAATTTCGAGAAACACCAGGGAGATCGTCATGAGAATACGTTCCACTATTTTTTTCGCCGTTGCTGCCGTTAGTATTTCAGAGACCATTAACAATGCGACGCGGGCTATTGATGGTGATCGTGTCTGGCTAACGTTCTCATTGGCTGTTGGAGCAATGGTGACTACGGTCGTTTGCTCATACGTTGGTTTTCGTTTGTTTCGTAATGGTATGTAAAGGGATAAAGTCCAATGATTTGGTGAATTTCATTAGTGCTTGCTTGTTATAGTTTTATTAGACATTAGAGGCTATACGAAGTATAACGAGGCCTTACATAAAAAGGTTTCGAAAGTACGTTCAAATGTTGGAGGCCAAAATAGCGATCATCACAATCGACTTGTTCCCATATTCTATAAACAGCAGCACTCCCCCGCCCTATTGTCACGCAGCGTTTATTCCTTGTATCCCTAATGATTTTCCGAAAGCGCCCAAGCAAACCAATGTCAATGATATAAAAGCGTATTGTAAAGTGGAGCGGTTTAAGTATCTTACCTGATTACCTTGAAAGAATTGTGCTTTGATGATAAATTATCCCCACCGAGTCGTTGGGTGCCCCCCTCACCCAGCGGCTCGGCACTTTTAACGGGGAATAGATACAGGCATTCCTCATCCTCCCCGCCGTATACGCTTTGCTTGATGAGATCCAGGACAGTGTCCACCGCCCGTTTCAGCAGGGTCTGATAGCGCTTCACATCCACGCAGCGCGGATCGGGTTGATCCGGAACATCCCACGCCCGCACCCCCGGCTTTCCCTGCGTGAAAAGAAACCGCACGCGCTGACCAGGTCGTACCTCTTTCCCCGTCGCTTCCAATTGCCGCACCGCCCGCGCAGCCGGCGAGGGGGAAGAGTACTCGCCCAATTCCCGACTCAATTTCTGCGACATCAACAACTTCTCTAACGGCACGTGCCCGGTCCTCAAGGCATCCGTCACCTTGTTCACAAATGCCAGCGCCTTTGGAAGGACTTCTTTCAAAGCATCGGCATCCTCCGCCCTGGCCAGGATCTCCATGATGGTCGTCTGCGTCTCAGCAATAAACGGAGCAGTATCCCAGCGCCGTGCTTCCATGCCTGTGCGCATCCCTGACCCAACCCTGGCAGATGCCATCCTTGACCGCATTATCCATAACGCCCAGCGCATCCAACTCGCGAGCGAATCTCAATGAAAATTCAGAGCGGAACAGAGTATGTCGAACACTTAGGGTACAATCTAAACACCAGCACTCCTCCCCTGCGATTGTACGGCATTAACCGTTTAAGCTCTGCGATTTCACTGTTTCACGCTGAACCATTGCCACTTGCATCATGAAGCCTATCGATAATCTATTTTCGAATCAGATGTGATAAAAAAGATTTCCTTACCGACTCATAGTTATGCTAGGAGAATCAAATGCCACTGACACCAACAACCTATACATATAAGATTGTGGGTGGCTGTCAGATCAAAGCCGATGTCTACCGACAGTCTGCAGGTTCAACTCCCACTGCAACAATCATCTACATCCACGGGGGTTGCTTAATATACGGTTCCCGCAAGGACATCAATCAGAAACAATTGGAATTATATCTAGGGGCGGGCTATGCGGTCGTGTCAATTGACTATCGGCTGGCACCGGAGAGCAAACTGCCCGAAATCATCGAAGATTTGCGGGACGCATTCCGATGGGTTCGCGGTTCAGGACCCAATCTATCCTCCCTTAGGCCGCAACGAATTGCAGTCGTGGGTCACTCAGCAGGCGGATACTTGGCTTTAATGTCTGGCTTCTGTGTTGTGCCGCACCCTCAAGCAATTGTCTCTTTCTATGGCTACGGTAATATCGTTGGAGATTGGTACAGCAAGCCAGATCCCTTCTATTGCACGGAACCTGCGGTTTCAGAGGAAGAATCTGGTCGGTTGAGTATGGGGCCTGTTATCTCTGAACCATATGTAGGACGAGGGAAGGATAAGTTCTACCTTTACTGTCGCCAGCGCGGGCTCTGGCCGCAGGAAGTCGGGGGTCACGATCCAGATAACGAACCTCACTTCTTCACCCCTTACTGTCCCATAGAGAATGTTTCCCCTGACTATCCCCTGACCTTACTGCTGCATGGTGATCAGGATACAGACGTTCCATACGAGCAATCAGTTCTCATGTCCGAAGAACTGGCACGATACCAGGTGAAGCATGAGTTGATTACAATGCCACAACGAGGGCATGGTTTTGACGATGACATGGATGATTCTTTGGTAAGAGATGTTTTCAACAAGGTGCTCGGCTTTCTTGATAGACACATAAGAAACGAGGATGCGTAACATTGGGGAGTTTGCTCACCACTCCGCCCTCCCTCCTGCCAGTCTTTCCAGGTGCATTGTGCACGCCTTTAGCAGATGTTTCCGTTCTCCTAACTGCACCGACTCATCGTAGAACGTGCTTACCAGATCATGGATGACAAATGGGATCGGGGTCGGCGGGGTGCTTTCTAGATAAGAATTTTACCGGATCCCGTTTTCATACCCTGGTTGTTCTATCATACTGAACAGATGGGATTATTTCTGCCCTCATCTCCTGGTATGCTTTTGCTTTGTCGATATTTACATACAAAATGTGGCAGCAATATGCCTCGTCAGAGAAAAAGCGATATGTCGAATGATTAAGTAATTATTATTTCAATTTGAGTTAGCAATTTCTCGATAAGTGTGCGCTCGCCCACTCCTGTTCCTTCTTGCATCGCAGCCGCCGTGCCACATGCAACAGCGCGGCGAGCCGTTGCGATAGGATCGCATTGATCTATGATGGCCCACAGCAGTCCGGCAAGCGTTGCATCGCCAGCACCAATTGGACTGCGCACGTCAACAGATGGCGGGACGGCAATCACTACCTCGCCGTTCATCGCCAGCACCAAGCCCTGCGCACCGCGTGTGAGCACAACCACAGGTATACCCGTTGACTGTAATTCGTGTGCTGCACAGCATACATCGTGGTCGCCATCAAGGTGATACCCAAGTAACTCAGCTGCTTCCTCAATATTGATCTTGAGAGCAAACGGGCGAGCAATCAACCCATCGCGGAGTGATGCACCGCTTGTGTCCAGAAAGGCTCGGCCATTTATTTTCTGTACCCGTTTGATGAGCTTGGCATAAAGTCCAGAAAGTGCGCCAGGGGGCAGGCTGCCACAAAACGTCCAGAGGTCTCCGGGATGGCCTGTCTCCTCGATTTGCTTTTCCAGTGTCTGGATGTGGTGCGACCCAATCGTTGGGCCCTGTTCGTTGATTTTTGTGTATTGGCCGCTTGACTCGTCCAATAAAGTGATGTTCTGGCGGGTCTCGCCGCCCACATCCACAAATGAAACATCGAAACCATTCGCGAGCAGCCCATCAGACAAAGCGCGACCAGTCCGCCCCCCAACAAAGCCCACGATGCGACTGGGAATATCCAGCATACATAACGTCCGTGAGACATTGATCCCTTTTCCACCCAAGTCTTCATGAATAAGTCGCGCCCGATGGATTGTCCCCGGATGAAGTTCCGGCACGCTGAGCGTGCGATCCAATGAGGGGTTGAGGGTAACGGTAACGATCATTTTTCTGATCCTGGCATAAATATCTATATTGCGTTTGATGTGAAACCGGCAATCTATTGAAAAAAGGAGGGAATGCTCTCAAGATGAAGTTACGAAACCAAATCTTGAAATGACATTCCCATGACAATTATAACCATTTCTGATCTTTTGACCATTATATTTGTTCTTGTTGACGACTGGCATCAAGTGAAATGCGTAATGCGGCTCAAAGGGAAAGCTGGTGTGAAAGTGCCAGATTCTTTCCGACCGGACGTTTCCGTATCAATATGTTTAAAACAGTTATGGTATGATTCATGCGGGTAATGGCTGTATGGCAGAGTTTTAATTTTCAAACTAATAAGATTACTACATTCAGTGCATTATCATACTTCATAAGATACTCCGTTAGCGAAAACTAAGGTTCCTTAATATGGAGATTTATATCCGATGGCTGAAGAGTTGATATTGAATGGTGAGTGGGAGTTCCAAGATAGGGATCTGGATGCCGATATCGGATCTGAAGCTCGATTGCTTACTCATCTTAATACCGATTGGATGATAATGAAGGTACCCGGGGATATCCATGAGGGACTTATCAAAGCCGGGAAGATTCAAGAACCTTTAGTCGGGTTAAATAGTTTTGAATGCCGGTGGACGGAGGAACGAGCCTGGTGGTTCCGAAAGGCATTCATGGGAGAACCAGATTGGAAAGAGGCTGATGCCATTGAACTTGAATTGGCAGGACTGGATTCAAATGCTGATGTGTTTTTAAATGGATTTCGCATCGGTTCCCATCGGAATGCTTTCTATCCTCTCCTGTTAAATCTTAAACCCTGGTTGTTGCTCGAAAAGAATGTTCTGGTAGTACGCCTGACTACAGGAGTCGAGACCGTTTCCACTGCTGATCTAGAGATGTTGGGGGAGTTGCGTGACACACTTGAGGAAAAGCGTGGCCGGCCGGAGCGAGGTGACCCTAGACGTATTTTTGTCCGTAAGCCACAGTACTCCTTTGGCTGGGATTGGAGCCCACGCCTGCCCACAACGGGTATTACCGGCAACGCAAGGCTTCGCATTATGAAAGATGCCTGTATCCGGCATGTTTCCCTGTTTCCCAAAAATGATGTCGACGGGGAGGTTGTCGTCACAGCAATGGTAGAAGTGGAACACTTCCATCCTTACAAAACTCTTTTAGGGGAAGTCTCTGTCAAGTTAACTGAACCTTGTGGAGGTTGTTTTCATTCTCAGCGTTCTATTCTGGTTCACTCGGGAACCAACTTCGTTGAGCTTTCTATCCCAATTCGCGATCCTAAGTTATGGTGGCCCAATGGGCTGGGCGAGCAGCCTTTATACCGAGTTGAGGTTGAGCTCGATTTGGGTAAAAGTTGCGTAAAATACCCTTTGTTCGATTACGGCTTGCGTTTTGTGGAAATGGACACGCAGGATGGCTTTGCCATAGTGATTAATGGAAAGCGCGTATTTTGTAAAGGTGCGAACTGGGTCCCTGCAGATGCACTTTATACCCGCGTAGAGAATGCCAAGTATGAATTGCTCATCCAGGAGGCTCAACGCGCCAATTTCAACATGCTGCGTGTCTGGGGCGGCGGATTGTATGAACGAGATGCCTTTTACCAGGCCTGCGATCGACACGGGATTATGATCTGGCACGACTTCATGTTTTCTTGCGCCCCCTACCCGGACCACCTCGAGTGGTTCAGGAGAGAGGTTGAATTGGAAGCCGAATACCAGACCAAGCGTCTCCAACATCATGCTTGTATTGTATTATGGTCCGGATGCAACGAAAACAACTGGGGATTTGAGGAATGGTGGCATGAAAGCACATATGCTGGCGCCTGGA